>Ga0074195_1000162_pt1 | contig 157676 bp, 148 predicted proteins | sample EPASupsiteHSE623_FD_64525 | JGI IMG/M metagenome (GOLD analysis project Ga0074195, IMG submission 64525) | Bioremediated contaminated groundwater from EPA Superfund site, New Mexico - Sample HSE6-23 | ecosystem: Environmental > Aquatic > Deep subsurface > Groundwater > Contaminated ...
TTCTGCTGGCGGCTAACCGCTCGAGAACCTTCCGTTCTTGTTCGCTACAGGTAATTTGAGGCGCTTTTCTTGACATGCGCCCACTTTAACATAATTGCCATTAATAACGCAACTAAGCACTAGACGCTGGAGCGTCTCTGACCGGTTCCCACGCTGGAGCGTGGAAGCCATCGTAATTGCCTGCTTTCTTTCACCTCTCAACGTTCGAGGTTACCCATGTCCTCCGATTCCTGTCCCCTGCCCCTGGCCTCCGATGCCCTCAAGGCCAATCTGCTGGAGACCGCCGCCCCGGTGGTCATCGACCCGGCATTCAGCCTGCTGCGGGACATCGTCTGCCGGTTCCAGGGCATCCTGGGCAAACTCGACACCCTGCTCTACGAGATCAGCCACCCCTTTCACAACTGGAAGCTGATCATCCCGGAACTGCGGGCCTTTGTGCTCAAGAATTGCACCCATTTCCGCGATCACGAGCAGGGGCCCGAGGCCTTCACCCTGTTCATGGACATCTTTTTCGACGCCCTCAAGGATTCGACCCGCAACGAGCAGTTGCTGCAAAAGATCCTGGAGGCCATGCTCGCCTATGCCGACAAGCTGATTCTGTCCCTGGACAGCCCGAACCTGCTCCGTTTCGAGCAGGCCTTCGCCGATTTCTTCCATCGATTGCTGGAGTTGGACGAGTCCGAGCCGCAGGTGATGATGGCCATGGTGCAGGGGCACCATCCGGTGCGCAAGATGGCGCAGAAAATCCTCACCCTGCGCCAGCAGCAACCCGAACAGCCTTTCGATCTCCAGGCCCTGACCCAGCTGATGCGCACCATTCTCCGCCGCAACTACGAATACTGGCTCGGCGAGGAAGATCCCCTGCCCTGGTTCGAGCGGCAGTGCGGCAGCTACTGCAACCTGTGGCACGGCCAGGACCTGTTGCAGTCCATTTCCCACCAGCGGATCCGCGAGTGCGTGCAGACCATGGCATCGGTCGATTTCGCCGCCGATCACCAGGCCGCGCTGGCGCTGCTCCTCACCCTGCCCAACCACATGGACATTGTCCGCCTCTACAAGGAAATCCCGGTCAAGATGGTGGCCATGGAAGCGGAGGGCGAGACCGCGGGCAACTTTGTCGAAAACCGCAAGCTGCTCTTTTTATTCCGGATCATGGAGACCGCCGGGCTGTCGCTGATCCACGAGGAGACCCTGCGCGAGATCAACCGCTCCCTGGTGCAGTTGATCCGCAAACAGAGCTTCGAGGAGATCGAGCAGTTTTTCGTCACCACCTTCCACCTGCTCAAGGCCAATGTCCGCCGCTACCCGCACACCTCGCTCCAGTGCATCCAGGTGATCGGCAACGAGGTGTTCAAGCGCGGCAATTCCCGGCTGGTCGAGGCCTTTCTCTGGGAGGCGGTGCGCTTCGGCTTCCAGTACGCGGGCGTGCGCGGGGTCGACGAGGACTGGCAGCCCATCGCCAACCCGGCCCATCTGACCAACATCCGGGTCTGGCTCAACCTGATCGAACAGGAGCCCAAGTGGTGCTCCACCCTGTTCTCGGCCCTGATCATCAACCTGCGGCTCTCCGGCACCTGCGTCCGCGACACCGACCTCTTCCAGCGCGACATCACCGAGCTGCTCAACCACCCCATCGGCCCGATCTACAACCTGGCCAAGCAGTTCACCAAGCTGATGCCGGTCTTTTTCAACGAGATCGGCGCCGAGGGCGAGCTGCGCGACGTCTCCACCGAGTTGGACGAAATCCACAAGCGCAAGGACCCGCTGATCCATTTCCTGCGCAAGCAGGCCCATGTCGAGTCGAGCAACCTGATCGTCGGCTTCATCGAGGCCATCTTCACCTTCTGGATCACGCTCGACCGGAGCTATCTCCACGAATACCTGCCCGAGGAGGTCCTGCGCCAGGTGACGACCAGCGGCCCTTTCGTCGACGAACAGCACGAACTGGCCGCCCGGATCAGGAAGGAGCTGCGCTTCACCCACATGGGCCAGATCCTGGCCTGGCCGGACCAGGAGCGCGAGGCCTTCCTCGACCGGCAGCAGGACCTCGCCGCGGTGGAACGGCAGCGATTTGCCCTGTTGGTGCGGATGTACAAGCTCTTGCATCTCAAGTACAACCTCAGCCTGCCCGAGATCCAGAGCCAGTTGCACCATGCCGTCAACGCCGGTTTTCCCGAGTTGACCCACCTGCTCAACGTGCTCCAGGAGAACGACCCGATCCACTGCCTGGACGCCCTGCTCGACGAACTGGAGCACCTGCAGAAGGTGATCCTCAGTCCGGACAAGTTCGAGCCCAAGGAGGAGATCTACTACAAGCGGCACATCGCCGTCGACATCCCCTCGGTCTACGGCCGCTATTCCGAGCGCAAATTCGACGCCCTGGGCCTCACCTTCCGGCTGGAGAGCCTGGCCAACGTCTACCTGGAGCGGCTCTTTGCCACGGTCAACCTGAGCTTCATCACTCAGGCGACCTTTATCCGCATCCTCAAGTGTTTGCGGCTCTTTACCCGGGCGCTCCAGATCGACGGCATCGGGAGTCGCCGCCTGGAGACCTACATCAGCCTGCTGGCCACCTCCATCGGCATCCGGCGCTTCTCCTACACCCAGCACCTCGACATCATGCGCGGGCTGTCCGAGGGGGTCAAGGACATCATCTATGCCTACTACACCAACATCCACCAGAACAACCTGTCGATCATCGTGCCCCAGATCGGCAAGGACAACCTCCTGCCCAAGTACCACCCCTCCTGGGACGAGAAGAACATGCCGGAGACCGTGCTCAAACTGTCGGAAACCTTTTTCCGCGACCTGATCTCCACCACCTTCGGCCTCCAGCACCTCGACAACTTCATCGGCAAGGTCATCGGCACTCTGGAGGCGCAGAAGGATATCCTCGACGAAAAAACCCTCGACCTCTTGATGACCTACAACCCGGAAAAGGCGATCTCCAGCCTGCACGCCGAGAATCTGCGCACCCACAACCTGATCCATCTCGGCAACAAGGGGTTCAACCTGGTGGTGCTCACCCGCGACCGGATGCCGGTGCCGCCGGCCTTCATCATCACCACCGAGGTTTTCCGCTGCTACCGGGCGATCCGCAAGTTCGAGCGGGCGCGGGACGAGTACATGCGCCGGTTGCGGGCCGCGGTCACCGGCCTGGAACAGTTAACCGGCCTGGTCTTCGGCTCGCCGGAACGGCCGCTGCTCCTGTCGGTGCGCTCCGGCTCGGCCATCTCCATGCCGGGGATCATGTCCACCATTCACAACGTCGGCGGCAACGAGGAGATGGTCGAGGAGTACGTGACCCTCCATCCGAACTCGAAATACTTCGCCTGGGACAATTTCCGCCGCTTTCTCCAGTCCTGGGGCATGGCCCACGGCATGGAGCGGGAGGATTTCCAGGAGTTGATGAACGCCCACAAGCGGCAGCATCGGGTCCACTACAAGCGCGATTTCTCGCCGGAGCAGATGCGGCAGCTGGCGCTCGACTACCAGCAGGCGGTGCGGAGCCGCGGTTTCGCCATGCCCGAAGACCCCTGGCTGCAACTGATCGGGGCGGTGGACATGGTGTTCGACTCGTGGCACACGCCCAAGGCCCAGGAATACCGCCACCTCATGGGGGTTTCCGACGATTGGGGCACCGCGGTCATCGTCCAGACCATGGTCTTCGGCAACCTCGGCGGCCAGGCGGGCAGCGGCGTGCTCTTCACCGCCCACCCCTACCGCAAGGTCCGTCGGGTGGCCCTGTGGGGCGATTACGCCACCGGCGACCAGGGTGAGGATATCGTCTCCGGCCTGGTGACCAGCAACCCGATCTCGGTGGAGCAGGCGGAGATCGACGGCCGTGACGAGAACAAGAGTTTGGAGCGGCTCTTTCCCAAGGTCTATCAGCGGCTGCTCTCCATCAGCCGCAATCTGGTCTACGACAAGGAGTGGAATCCGCAGGAGATCGAGTTCACCTTCGAGGGCCCGGAGCCGGAGCAATTGTACATCCTCCAGACCCGGGACATGATCACCATCAAGAAAAAGGAGCACCTCAACGTCTTCATCGATTCCGACCAGGCCCACAAGGCGATCCTGGCCAAGGGGATCGGCGTCTCCGGCTCGGCGATGAGCGGCAAGGCGGTGTTCAACGAAGACAATATCAACCGACTGCGCCGGGAGGAGCCGGGCACGCCGCTGATCCTCATCCGCCGCGACACCGTGCCCGAGGATATTCGCGAGATTTCCATGGCCGACGGCCTGGTGACCTCGCGCGGCGGCCAGACCTCGCACGCCTCGGTGGTGGCCACCCGCCTGGAGAAGACCTGCGTGGTCGGCTGCCGCGACATGCAGGTGTTCGAGGCCGAGGAATATGCCGAAATAGGCGGCGCCCGCATCGGTTTCGGCACCCCGATCGCCATCGATGGCCGTCACGGCCTCTTGATCGAGGGCAACTATCCCCTGCGGGAAGAGGTGCATATATTGCCGCTGTAGGGGCGCTGCCATTGGAGATCCGGAGGGGGCAAACTGGGACGGGATCTGCCTTGGCACTGCCCGTCCCGACTACGACGATACCATTGAGTAATTTTACTCAATGATTGAGTAAAATTACTTGTCCAACCAGATCTTACATGGTAGATAGCTGACATGACGTACAAAATGCCACTCTATCACACGCTTGTCGATGCGCTTTCCCGACCGCTGCCGGTGATGCATGTGCTTATCGGACCCCGGCAGGTGGGAAAAACCACCCTGGCCCGGCAGATCGAGGCCGCCATCGCCATGCCGACCGTCTATGCCAGTGCCGACAGTCCGGTGCCGTTGGACTCTGCCTGGATCGAGACCCAATGGCGGCGGGCGACAGCCCAGGCCCAGGCCGCCGATACTCCGGTGCTCCTGATTCTCGATGAGCTGCAGAAGGTCCGGGGCTGGAGCGAGACCATCAAATTTCTCTGGGACGGCCGCGCCACCGGCCCCGAAATCCGAGTGCTGTTCCTGGGATCGTCGGCGCTGCTGATGCAGGAAGGATTGAGCGAAAGCCTTGCCGGCAGGTTTTTTCTCCACCGCTGTGGCCATTGGGCCTATCAGGAGTGCCAGGAGGCTTTTGGCTGGCGCCTTGAGCAGTGGCTGTTCTTCGGCGGCTATCCCGGAGCGGCGGTGTTCATCGACAACGAGGCCGACTGGAAACGGTATGTCACCGATTCCCTGATCGAGACCGTGCTGGCCCGGGATGTGCTGCAGATGAGCAGGGTGGCCAAGCCCGTGCTCCTGCGGCATCTCTTCGGTCTGGCCGCCACCTTGCCGGCCCAATGCGTCTCCTACACCAAGATGCTCGGCCAGTTGCACGACGCCGGCAACACCACCACCCTGGCCCACTACCTGAAACTGCTTGAATCGGCCTTTTTGGCCAGCGGGTTGGAGCTCTTCTCCCAAGGGGTGCAGCGCAAACGCGGCAGCAGCCCCAAACTGCTGCTGTGGAACAATGCCCTGATCAATGCCCTTTCAACCAAAAGTTTTGCCGAAACCCTGGCCGATCCCGTCTGGTGGGGTCGGCTGGTGGAAAATGCGGTGGGCGCCCATCTGTGCGCCACCTTTGCTGCGGCCAACTCGGCCGTGACCTACTGGCGGGAAGGCAACCACGAGGTCGATTTCATCGTCGCTCGGGAGGCGAACCTTTGGGCGGTGGAGGTAAAAAGCGGCCGCAGCGGCAAAGCCGCGGGATTGACTCGTTTCTGCGCACGGTATCCCCAGGCCAGACCCCTGATGGTCGGTGGGCAGGGCATCCCCCTGGAGGAGTTTTTCCGCACGCCCCCGACCACCTGGCTGGACTGAGGGCCTGTCAGCAAATAACTTGAACATCTTGCATCTCATCTTCGGGCCATCTTTGGCTGCGGCTCCATCGCAAAATCCTCGACGTAGCGCTGCTACGCCTGCGGTTTTGCGCTGGTCGCCACAACCAAATCTGACCCAAATCTGAGCGCAATTTTGTACAAGTTATTTGCATCCAGGCCCTGAGCGGATCGCCCGGTTACCCCCGACCTCGGACAAACGACCGGTTCCGGCTTCTTTCTTGCCTCTGACTTACCCCCTCCCTGGCATCGGCTCGGGCCGCCGGCACCGTTCCCTGGGGCCACGAGATGCAGATCCAGCCTTTATGATCCGGTCGAGGGGATTTATAGTACCCCCTGTACCCATTCCGGTGCGTGCGCACGCTGCGCTGCCTCGGGAGAACATTTTTCTTGCCCCGGTCCCGTCCATGAATGCACCGATTTTTCCCACGGCTTTTCCGCCCCCGGTTGTAACCTTCCGGGTAGGCGACATGACCTGCGAACACTGCCAGGCGCGGGTGGAGCGCGCGGCCCTGGCCGTGGCCGGCGTCGTGGCGGCGACGGTCGATTTGGCCGCCGGGACCTTGACCGTGCACGGCGGCGATCCCGAGGCCATCATCCGGGCAGTGACCGAGGCCGGGTATCCGGCCGCGCTTGCCGCAGCCAGCGCTCCGCCGCTCGCCCCGCTGCCGATGGCCATGGCAATGCCTGCGCCGCCGTCGGTCCTGCCCTCACGTCCCTACCTGCTCCGGGTGGAGGACATGACCTGCGCCAGTTGCGTCGGCCGGGTCGAGGCGGCGATCCTGGCCGTGCCCGGCGTCACCGCGGCCGCGGTCAACCTGGTGGAACAGAGCGCCAGCGTCGAGGGCGGCGATCCGGCCGAGGTGGTCGCGGCGATCCTCCGGACCGGTTACCGGGCCGCGCTGGTCGAGGACCGCCAGGCCGCCACCGAGGAAGGCTACGAGATCGACATCCTCGGCATGCACTGCGCCAGTTGCGTCGGCCGGGTGGAGGCAGCGATCCGCACCGTGCCCGGCGTCACCGCGGCCGCGGTCAACCTGATCGAGAAAAAGGCCCTGGTCCGGGGCGGCGATCCCGGTCTGGCGGTGCAGGCCATCCTCGATCAGGGCTATGGCGCTTCCCTGGGTCAGCGGCCCGCCAGCGACACCTTTGTGGTCAAACTGCATTCCCGGCAGGATGGTGGCGACCTGGAACAGGTCCGCCAGATCCTCCTGGCCCAGGACCCGGCCACCCGGATCACGGTGGAGGGCGAGCGGCTCAGCATCGCCACCAGCCAGCACCCGGCCGACGTGCTGCTGCGGCTGGCCGATATCGGCTGCCAGGCGACCCTGGAGGAATCCTTCGTCGATCCCGGCCTGCGCCAGGCCGAGGAGACCCGGCGGGAAATCCGCCGCTCCTGGCAACGGGCCATCCTGGCCGGGCTGGTGGGGGCGGTGCTCATGGTCGGCCACATGACCGGCCTGTTGCCGCATCCCCACGAGAGTCAACCTTTCTGGGCTGGGGCCGCCCTGCTCACCCTGCTCACCATGGTCTACAGCGGCCGCAACTATTTCGTCGGTGCCTGGAAACAGGCCCGCCACGGGGCCGCCAACATGGACACCCTGGTGGCCCTGGGTACCGGCGCCGCCTGGCTGTCGTCAGTGGTGGTGATCGTCGATCCCGAGTTCATCCCCGGCGCCGGCAACAACCTCTACCTCGACGCCTCGGTGATGATCCTCGCCTTCCTCCAATTGGGCCATGGCCTGGAAACCCGCGCCAAGCGGACCACCAGCGAGGCCATCGGCGCCCTGGTGGGCCTGCGCGCCCGCACCGCCTGGGTGGTCCGGGCCGCCGGCCAGGTGGAGATCCCGGTCTCCTTGCTGCGCCTCGGCGACCGGGTTCGGGTCCGGCCCGGCGAAAAGGTGCCCATCGACGGCGAGATCGTCGAAGGCCGCACCACCATCGACGAATCGATGCTCACCGGCGAACCCCTGGCCGTGGCCCGCGAGATCGGAGACCCGGTCACCGGCGGCACCATCAACCGCTCCGGCAGCTTTGTCCTCAAGGTCACCCGGCTGAGCGACGACACCACCCTGGCCCGGATCATCCGCATGGTCAAGACGGCGCAGATGAGCAAGCCGCCCATTGGCCGCCTGGTCGACCGCATCGCCGGGGTCTTCGTGCCGGTGGTCATCGTCATCAGCCTGGCCAGCCTGGCCGCCTGGCTGGGATTCGCCTCGACGCTGCCCCTGGCCCACGGCCTGACCGCGGCCATCGCCGTGCTGGTCATCGCCTGCCCCTGCGCCCTCGGCCTGGCCACGCCCATCGCCATCATGGTCGGCACCAGCCGGGCCGCCCAGTGCAATGTCCTTATCCGCAACAGCGACGCTCTCCAGACCGCCTCCACCCTCACCCATGTGGTGGTGGACAAGACCGGCACCCTCACCGAGGGGCGGCCGGCGGTGACCGGAATTTTCCCCGTGGCCGCGAGCAGCGAAAACGAGATGCTGCTGTGGGCCGCCAGCCTGGAGAGCGGCTCCGAACATCCCCTGGCCGAGGCGGTGCTGACCGCGCAGATGGCTCTGGGCGAGCCGCTGGTGCCGCTCGACAATTTCACCGCCATCCCCGGCCGGGGCGTGCGGGCCGAGCACGAAGGGATTTCGTATCTGCTCGGCAACCGTCATTTCCTGGTCGAACAGGGATTGGCGCTCCCCACCGAGCTGGCGGCCGAGGCCGAGCGTCAGGCCAACGCAGGCGGCACCCCGGTCTGGCTGGGTCGGGACCGGGAGGTGCTGGGGCTTCTCATCCTCAAGGACCCGCTGCGTCGGGATTCGGCGGCCGCGGTCCGGGCCCTGCAGGACCTGGGGATCGCGGTGGTGATGTGCAGCGGCGATTCCCGCGCCACCGCCGAGGCCGTGGCCCGCGAAGTAGGGATCGGTAAGGTGCACAGCGAGATCCTGCCCGAGGAGAAACTGGAAGTGATCCGGGGCTTGCAGCAAGAGGGCGCCAAGGTCGGCATGGTCGGTGACGGGGTCAACGACGCCCCGGCCCTGGCCCAGGCCGACACCGGCTTCGCCATCGGCAGCGGCACCGATGTGGCCATCGAGAATGCCGACATCACCCTCACCGGCGATTCGCTCCTGCTGGTGGCCGACGCCATCGCCATTTCCGGCGCCACCATCCGCAACATCAGGCAGAACCTGTTCGGCGCCTTCATCTACAACATCATCGGCATTCCCCTGGCCGCCGGCCTGTTCTATCCTTTTACCGGCTGGCTGCTGGAACCGATGTTCGCCAGCGCCGCCATGGCCCTGTCCTCGGTGACCGTGGTCACCAACGCCAACCGGCTCCGCTTTTTCCGGCCCCGATAAACGGCGGCAGGGGGATGGGCGGCAGCAAGCGGGTCGGGGGCGATTGCCTCCTGTCAGGGAAAAACGACTCGCCAGCATGATCGCCCCCACCTTAGCGAGAAAAATTCTCAAATGGAATTTGATTTCACTTGCGAATCCGTATCGCTCGAGGTAAGGGGTTCGGTCCGAACAGCGGGCTGCCGTTGGTCGCGTGTTGCCATTTTCACCAGAGAAGCGCATGATGAATTCCCTATTTGCCCGGATCACCTACATCTTCGATCCCCTGCAGAACTTCTACGTCCACGAGCGGCTCTACCGCAAGATCTCGGTTGCGCTGGTGTTTCTGTTCGTGTGCAGCCTGGCGGTCATCGAACTCAACCGCCAGGGGCTGTTGCCCGCCGACCTGGCCGCGCTCCTACCCCGAAACCACTTCTACGCCGTCCATGCCGCCTTCACCGTCATCCTGGTGCTTGAGGTCATCAGCCTGATCTTTGTTTTGCCCTGTTCCTTTTCCCGGTCCCTGGGCAAGCAGTTCGAGATCCTGTCCCTGATCCTCATCCGTAACGCCTTCAAGGAGCTGTCCTATTTTACCGAACCGCTCGGTTATGCCGGCAATGTCGACAAGATCCTCCATATCCTGGCCAACGGCTTCGGGGCGCTGCTGATCTTCGCCCTCTTGGGGGTCTATTACAAGATCCAGAAACGCAGCGAGGAAGACAGCCGCCAGATCGACCTCTTCGGGTTCGTTGCCTCCAAGAAGGCGATTTCCCTGCTCCTGCTGGTCTCCTTCGTCTGCATGGGCGGCTACTCGCTCTACCAGACCGTGCGGGGGATCGAGCACCCGGATTTTCTCCACGGCTTCTACACCCAACTGATCCTCACTGACATTCTCATCGTGCTGGTGTCGCAGTGTTTTCACCCTTCCGCCAAGATGATCTTCCGCAACTCGGGCTATGCCCTCGCCACCCTGATGATCCGTCTCGCCCTAGTGGCCCCGGTGTACTACAATGTCCTCCTGGGCAGCGCCGCCATAGTGTTCGCCATCCTGCTGACCCTGGCCAGCCAGTATTTGTTCCAGCAACAGAAGATGTGAACACGCTTGGGAAAAGCCCGCCTGCCTGTTGTGGTCAAGGGCGAGATGGTGTATGGAAAGGCTCGCTGCCCGGCCCGTCGTTGACGGGCAGCCATTCCCATCGGGATCAACCAACAACAACCATGAGGAAAACGATGTCAGAGTTCAAGAACGTCACGGTGATACGAGAGGCGAACATCTATTTTGACGGCAAGGTGACCAGCCGGACCATTGTCTTTGCCGATGGCTCGAAGAAAACCTTAGGCGTCATGCTGCCCGGCGAATATACCTTCAATACCGGGGCGGCGGAACTGATGGAGATTCTGGCCGGCGACCTCGAGGTGCTGCTGCCGGGAGAACAAAACTGGCGGAGCGTGCAGGGCGGCGAGGCCTTCGAGGTGGCCGCAAACGCCTCGTTCGGCCTGAAAATAAAGACGCTCACCGATTACTGCTGTTCCTTTCTCAACGGCTGATCCGGTAGAAAAACCACAGCCCCGCTGGTTGTCGCCATAATCGATGGCAGCAACCAGCGGGGCTGTGGGAATGCGGATGACGCGAACAACGGGCCAACGCGGCCCGAGCCGCTTTAATCCGGCAACACCGTCAAGATCTCGGCACCTTTGTCGTATTGCACCAAATACTGACCGATTTTCTCGAAGGTGGCGGTCACCGGCTGGTCGGGTTGATCGGACATCGAGACCTCCGCACTGAACATCGACCCGAGCATCAGCTTGAAAGGGTTCACGTTGACCTTCTGGGCGACGAAATAGGCCTTCTCGTTGGCCTTGATCTTCTCGATGTCATTCGTCTGGTAGATAGAGGCGTTGAGCACGTCGAGCACGAACTCGGTGCAGTTTTGCCGGCCCAGGGTATACGGATTGGCAATGACCGAATAATGGGGGTCATGCAAGGACTTATACATCGGGGAGCCGATCGTGGTCAGCAACCGCTTCTGCAAGGCAGCGGACGGGATGATGACGCCGGCCTCCAACTCAGCCACGCCCGCAAAGAAGTCGGGCGGATAATCGGTCACCAGGTCGCTGACATCCGGATTCTTATCCTGCTGGTACAAGTTGTAGATAGCGTAACCGGGCACCTTCCGACCGTCATGGGTCGTTATCTCGGAATAGACGGCAAAGGCGGTATGGGTAAAGGCCATACCTTCCGGCATTTCCGATTTCGGCCGTCCCTTGCGGGCCAAGATGGCGACATACGCCCCTTTGCCGGCCAGCAATTTTTCTATTTTCTTAGCAAAGTGCAGAATCTGTTCGGGAGAATAGTGCATCGTTTCTCCCGATTGACTGCTTGCCGCGCTGAAACTGGCCGCATCGGCAAAAGGGGCCTGGGCGAACACCAAGGGCAAGGCAAGGAACCACGGAATTATGTTCTTCATGTTTGTAGTACCGGAGAGAAGTGACGGTTAAGGTTTCAACGCCTCGTCGGGCGGGACCGTGACCAACGATTCATCGGTGATCTTCAACGGGGTGCCGGCAGGCGCGGAGGCCGCCTTCTGCAAACTTTTGGCAGCCCCGGTGCTGGCGGTTCCGGCTGAAGTGAGCGCTGCTCCGCCGATCGCGAGGGGAACCGCGGACACGGCCGAGGTCACTTGGCCCGAGGCGACAAGCGCATGCGCTGCGCTGGCACTGGCGTGAACACTCGCCTGGCCGGATTCCCGCACCGCCTGCCCCGAATGGGTATCCTGCCCGGAAAACACCGGCGGACTGCCTGCCAACAACACGATCGACGCAACCAAAACGAGACGACGTATCATCACCATAACCTCCTGAAAATTCATTTGTAATTTTCCAGCGTCCTAACCGGCGATTATATCAGATTATTTCCCCCATGGGGAACAATTTTTTCAGCCGATACAAACCGATACCCGGCCCACCCTCTTCCTTACCCCCGGCGACCTGAGGCCGCCAGGCCTGATCCATCCGGAGACCGACGGGAAAAACGAAGTCGGTAGGAACAACGGCGACAAAGCGACTCGACCAACCATTGATGGCCAAAGCCTTCGCGTATCCGCCGGGCGCGGGAACCAGCGAGGATTGCATCCACATCCTGACAAAAGATGTTGCCCAAGGCCATCACCCCTTCGGCATCCAGGCAACAGGGCACCACCGTGCCGTCCACCAGGATGGCGAGGTGATCGCGCAGGCCGCGGCAAACTCCGCGGCCGCCGAGATCGGGGGCAGCGAGGCGCGGCCAAACAAACCGTGGCTCGGGATTGAGAAACACCCTGGGTGTCAGGGGGATGCCGCGCCCGCGCCGGAGCTCGGCGACCGCCGGTTTCGGCAGGGCAAAGGCGGCGGCCAGACGCGTAAGCAGCCAGCCGTTCCAGGCGTCGTCCTCCCCGCTTGCCCCGACCCCCAGGTTCCAGAGCCGCAGGCTGACGTAGAGCGCGGTGGTGCGGCTCGCCTCCCGGACGACATCGACAATCTCCCCCAGATACACCTCCGCCGCCGCCGACTCCAACTGCGCCAGGCTGTGGAGGGAGACGCTAAGCTGCCGCAGGGCCGGGGCACCGAGCAGGGTGTGCCGGTGCCGGGCCAGCAGGGTGCCGTTGGTGGCGAGATTGACCTGCATGCCGTGTTCGTGGCTCAGCGCCAGCACCCGGTCGAATTGGGGATGGAGCAGGGGCTCGCCGAGCACGTGCAGGCTAAGGTGCCGGGTGAGGTGGCGGATCTTTGTCAGCACCTCGGCAAAGGCCGCCACCGCCATCGTCCCCTTGGCGCGGTTGCCCGTTGCGCAGAAGGGACAGGCCAGATTGCAGCGGTTGGTGATTTCGATGTAGACTTTCTTCAATGCCAATCCGGTCGGCGGCCGCCCTTTTCCTGCCCAGGAAGCGCTTGCCGGTCCCCCTCAGATATACCGCTTGCTCAGTTCGTCGCAGACCGCATCGACATTCGCCGGCGTGACCGCCCACCGCTCGACATACTGTTGCGCCTGGAGTCGCAATACCGGATCGCGGCAATCGTCGAGCCGTCGGAAAAGACCGGTGCGGCGGCCGATTTGATAGAGCACCTGCTCTTCGGGGTCCAGGGCGAGGAAGCGGCGAATCACGGCCAACATCCGTTGGTGATCATCGGGCAGAATGCCATCAATCTCCTCGAACAGGTTGAGGATGTGATCGCTCTTGATCCGGCTGGTGATGCCGGAGAGCGACTGGAGGAATAGCAGCAGTTCCTCGGCGGTTTCCCGGTCGCCCATCTTGACGAAACCGCCGCCGACCTGCTCGCGGGTAAGAATGAGCCCGTCGGGCAGGGCCAGGGTGCGCAGCCGGATGAAATCGGGATTGATCCGATTGAGGGCCGCGGCACTTTCCAGGGCGTGTTGCCGCGAGAACGCCCGGCCGCCGAGCCCGGGCATGTAGTATTCCGAGAGTTCGATCCCCGCGGCCCTGACCTTGCGCCCCGCCAGGATGTGGGCCTCCCGGTCGGCGCCTTTTTGCACCCTGGCGAGCACCTCGTCGCACCCCGATTCCAGGCCGATGTGGATGCGGCCCAGTCCGGCGGCGGCAAGCCGGGCCAGGTCGGTGTCGGCGAGCCGGGCCACGGTTCGGGAGCGGGCATAGGAGGTGATGCGCGCGATGCCGGGAAAGGCGGCCTTGAGGTGGTCGAGGATGACGACCAGATGGTCCGGTTTGATGATCAGGCTGTTGGAGTCCTGGAGAAAAACCGAGTTGGCGCCGGCCAGCAGCCAGTTGCGGGCCGCGGCCAGGGCCATCCGGTCGCCCTGGTCCGGGGGCAGGGCGATCAAGGCCGGGCTACCGCTCCCGCCGCTGTCCGGTCTGCCGCGCAACAGCTCGACATAATGCCGCACCGTGTCGATATCCCGCAGCAGATGGGATACCGGCCGCTGGCTGAACCGCTCGCCCTTGTACAGGCCGCAGAAGGTGCAGCGGTTCCAGGGACAGTTCCGCGTCACCCGGATGAGCAGGCTGCCGCTCTCGCTGGGCGGCCGGATCGGGCCCTGCTCGAACCCCTGGTAGGGTTGCTCGGCCGGTGTCATGCGATCCATCCCTGCTCCTTGGGTTTCCCCGGCAAGTCGCTGGCTATCGGCGGGTGGGGCCGATCCTGGCGGAGCTGGCTTCGAGCAATTTGACGCTGATCAGGTTGGCGATGCGGCGCCGGCTCTCCGCCGGCAAATCGAGAAACCGGCACCCCATGTAACTCCGGTTGGCATCCTCGGGAGCGAAGACCCAGCGAACCTCCATGGGGATTTCCTCCTCGCTGACCGGGCCGGTCCGATGGATCAGTCGGGACAAGGTCATCCGGTCGCCGACCGCATATTCGCAGGCCCCGGTGATGGCAAGATGGAGCCCCCCCAGGCTCAGATCAAGCACCGATGCCGCCGAGAGACTGACCGCCCCGGCACCATTGCTGAATTCACACCCCATTTCTTCCATGGTCGCGAAATAGACGCGGATATGCCGCCTTCGCTCCACAAAATCCGTATTCATCCCTACCCCCCTCTGGCAACGTTTGTTCAGGCTCCCCATCCCCCGTTCCAACCTTTCCCCATCCCGATGCCGGGAATCACCGCGTGCGCACTCCAAATGCCGGTGGCAACACAACCTCCACGCCATGCCCATGCCACCTCGTCCCGGGATGGACCACGACTTTTTTCTCCTCTGGAAAATACTAAAAAAAGAATTACTTGTATAGCATTGCCTTTGTTGTCGGAAAAATGTCCGGCCCCGGAAAGTCAGCGGATTCGACGATACCTTCGTTTTTTCGTCCTCTGGCACTGGGGCCGATAATTTGGTATAGTCAAAAACTGTATGGAATCGTATCTGAAAAAAGAAGCCGCCGTGGCCACCATCGTCACCCGGCAATCAATCCCGGAAGTGCTGGTGCTCAAACGCAAGGCCAACCCGAAAGATCCCTGGTCGGGCCACTACGCCTTCCCCGGCGGCAGGCGCGACGACGGCGACCCCTCCCTGCTGGCGACCTGCATCCGCGAAACCTTCGAAGAATGCGGCATCCAGCTCTCCCCCGACCTCCTGGTCAAGGAATACCCCGTCCGTCATGCCGGCAATCATCTCAACCAGCCGGTTCCGGTCACCACCTATCTGTTCGAGCTGCCCGAACAGCCGGCCATCCGGCTCCAGGCCGCGGAAATTAGTTGCCACGAATGGCTCGACCTCGACTATCTCGGCGATGCGGCCAACACCATCCGGCGGCCGATGAGCCCACGCTGCCCGGAGGTGCTGTTCCCCTGCATCCCGGCCACCGAGGGCTTCATCTGGGGGTTCACCTACGAAACCCTGATGCTGGTGATCGCCGACCGTTACGCCCGTTTTTCCTGAAGAATCTCTCCCTGACCAGGCGATGGCTCTTGCCGCAAAGAGCGCTTGACTTTTTATCCGTTGACTTGTATCAATAACGGCGGATTTGAAAGGGGATTGGTCTCTTTGACCGGAATAATCGAGAATTATTCGCATTTTTCTCCCGGTTCCCCAGACCGTTTTCACACCTTCCGCTCTTCATCTCCAGCGCCAGACCATGCTTCACCGAGGTACCACTTCTTGATCGACATTCCTGTAACAAGGAACGCATGACAACGTTACGGTAGGTTACCAAATTTTTTGGTCTACTAATTGTTAGGTTCAACCACAAGGAGAAACAAATGAAAGCACCCGTACGTGTAGCAGTAACCGGAGCTGCCGGCCAGATCAGCTATTCCCTCATTTTCCGCATCGCCAGCGGCAGCATGCTCGGACCGGATCAGCCCGTCATCCTCCAGCTTCTGGAAATCCCCCCGGCAATGGGCGCCCTCCAGGGCGTGCTGATGGAACTCAATGACTGCGCCTTCCCGCTGGTTGCCGGCGTGATCGCCACCGACGATCCCAATGTCGCCTTCAAGGATGTCGATTTCGCCCTGCTGGTCGGTTCCCGGCCGCGTGGTCCGGGCATGGAGCGTTCCGACCTGCTCAACGCCAACGGCGCCATCTTCACCGTCCAGGGCAAGGCCCTGAGCGACAACGCCAGCCCCAATGTCAGAATCCTGGTTGTCGGCAACCCGGCCAACACCAACGCCCTGATCTGCATGAAGAACGCCCCGAAAATCAATCCGCGCAACGTCACCGCCATGATGCGTCTGGACCACAACCGGGCCATGTCCCAGATCGCCGAAAAAACCGGCTGCCACTCCACCGAGGTGGAAAAGGTCGTTGTCTGGGGTAACCATTCCGCCACCCAGTATCCGGACATCAGCTACGCCACCGCTGCCGGCAAGGCAGTTAAATCCCTGGTGAGCGACGAGTGGAACAAGAACGAGTTCATCCCCACCGTCCAGCAACGCGGCGCCGCCATCATCAAGGCCCGTGGCGCTTCCTCCGCCGCCTCCGCCGCTTCCGCCGCGGTTGATCACATGAGAACCTGGGCCCTGGGCAGCAACGGCAAGTGGGTCAGCATGGGCGTGTTCAGCAAGGGCAACCCCTACGGCGTGGACGAGGATCTGATTTTCGCCTTCCCGATCGTCTGCGAAGGCGGCGATTGGAAGATCGTCGAGGGTCTGGAGATCAGTGCCTACAGCCGCGAAATGATCAAGAAGACCGAAGCCGAGCTGCAAGGCGAGAGAGCCGCGGTTACTGATCACATCAAATAATCGATTTCTCGATTTTTCGATGCTGTTGCAAGGGGTGCTCATTCGAGCACCCCTTTTTTTTGCCCGGATTTTGCCACCGCCTTGACAAAGAGCGCGGCCGGCCGTTACGCTCCTTGCACAACCAACCTATCCAAGGAGCCCGCAGGTGGAGACCGTCACCGCAGCAACCATCCAGGACATGATCGCAACCGGTCGGATCGTCGAGGCCAAGACCCTGCTCACCATGGCGACGACCTCGCTTGGCGCCGAGGAACTGCAGGCCTGCACCCTGGCCATCGAGCAGCGGCAGTCCCAGGCGACAACGCTGATCGGCCGGGCGGAGGCAATGGAGCGTGCTGGCAAGACCGAGGAAGCCCGGGCGCTGTACGAATCCATTCTCGACGTGGCCGTCGATTTTCCCGGCATCCGGGAACACCTCAGACGCATGGACGAGGCCTTGGCGCTGACCCAGGCGGTCCAGCGAAGAAGCCGCCGGGTCCGGAAATCGTTGCCTCCGGAAAAAGGAGGCCCCAAGAAGCGAGTTCCGCTGGTGCTCGGATCGAGCCTGGCAATCGGCCTCGTGGTTGCGGCCCTCTTCCTGGCGCGGGACAAACCCCACCCACCGCCGGCGCGGCCGGAACAAACGGCGCTGGCTCCGGTTCCGCATCTCGCCGGTCCGCCAGCCTCTTCTCCGCCGGCAGCGACCCCCTTGCCGGAGCCGGCTCCCGAAGACAAAACAGTGGTCCCGGAGCCGACACCGGCGACGGGCCCGCAACCCCCTGCTGTCGCTGACGCAGCGGTGTCCGCCCTGCCGGAACCGGGGGTTCCGCTCCCGGCCGAACAGCCGACCGCGCCCCTGCAATCGGCACCCCCGCCTGAAATCCCGGCATCCACCGGGGGCCCCCAGCCTGTGCCCGAACCAGCCGAACCGCCGGCCGCTTTGTACACCGTCCAGCCCGGCGACTCCCTCAGCCTGATCGCCGAGCGACGGTTCTGTCAGAACGGTTTATGGCAGAAGATCTATCAGCTCAACCGGGACCGGATCACCGACCCCCAGAAATTGCAGCCCGGCATGGTCCTGCGCCTACATTCTATAGAAAGCCGCTGTCCCGCCACGCCCTGAGGGGCCATCCCTTCGGCGATCCATCCGATTCGTCGGGAGGGGGCGAGGCAAAGGTCAATATCTGCCCGCTGACCGGATGCTCGAATTGCAGCCTTGCGGCATGGAGCAGGAGCGAATCGCCGGCCTGGCCGCTTCCATAGAGGCGGTCGCCGACGATGGGACAGCCCAACCCCAGGGGGTGGCTGGCATGCAGCCGGAGCTGATGCGTCCGCCCGGTCAGCGGCGTGAAGGCCACCAGGGTGCGGCCGGATCGGACCGCGAGCTTGCGCCACCGGCTGACCCCCAACTTGCCCCGGATCGGATCATACACCTGGTGGGGCCGGTTGGTGGGATCGAGTCGGAAGCGCAGGGCGATCTCCCCCGCCTCCCCGGCCACTACGCCTTCGACGAGGGCGAGGTACGCCTTGCCCACCCGCCGCTCGGCGAATTGGAGCGACAAGTAGCGATGGGCCGCGCCGGTCAGCCCCAGGACCATCAGGCCGGAGGTGTCCATGTCCAGGCGATGCACCGCCGGCTGCTCGATGCACCGGGGCCACAGATGCCGCACTCGCAGGGCCACCGAATCCTGTTTGTCCGGGCCCCGGCCGGGGACCGCCAGCAGGCCGCCCGGTTTGTCGACCACCACGATCGCGGGGTCCTGATACCAGATCCCCAACCACGGCGGCCCGCTCATTGCAGGCCGCACAGTTGAAAGCCCAGGATCAGGCCGCATTTGGCACTACAGGCCGGATACAACCGGCCATGCATCCTGGTGGCCGAAGCGTTGCTCCGGCCCCAGTAGAATTCGGCCATGGCCTCGGGCCGCAGCCCGTTGCCGGCGGCGTGATGGAGCAATTTCGGGCCGCAGCAGTCGCCCGTCCCCGACGGGGGCGCACCGTCGCCGCAAAAGGCTTGGCCAAGCGATAGGGTCTCGCCGCGAAAATTGGTCAGCCAATAGAGATCGTGAATGGCCCGCATCAACCGACGGGAAAGCGCCTTCCGCCGGAGGCCACATTGTCGTCGGCGATCCGAGTCCCGGGGCAGCAGGGCCATCTCCCGACCGAGCCGCTTGATCTCCCGTTCAGGCTCCCGGACGAGCGCGGTAAAGGCGGTCACGTCGAAAATCGGGTCCACCCAGCCGTCCACCTGCCACAGGCCGTTGAACTGCCCGGAAAAGGCGCGCAGCACCACCTGCTCCCCGTGGGCGTCCCGGCAGCAGAGGACACCGAACATCTTGCCCCCGGCCTCGCCGAACAGGGGGGCGGTGGCGCAGCGGGGGTCGGCCGACGGTTCCGGGATATGCCAATCGATCCGCCGGTGGTCCCGCAGCCGGGCCATCAAGGCCAGGCACTCCGCCCAGGCCGGTTCCGCGGGCAGGGTATGGGTGGTCCGGCAACGAGGGCACCAGCCGCCGCTTGCCGACGCTCCGAAGCCCCGCGCCTCCTCGCCAGGGGAAAAAGTTGCGGATGACAAACCTAAAGGCATGGCCACGCTATTTCCGAAACAGCCAGAACAGGATGGTGAGCACCACGCTGATCACCAGGCAGGTGGTGATGGGGAAAAAGAAGCGGACATGGTCGCGGACGACGACGATGTCGCCGGGCAGGCGGCCGAGCGGAAGGTTGCGCAGCCAGGGCCAGAGCACACCGACGACGATGCAGCCGATGCCGATGAGAATCAGGGTCCGGTTCATGCCGCCTCCACCCTCTTGTTGCCGGACGCGGCGTCCTGGCTCAGCAGCACCCCGCCGAACACCAGGGCACAGGCCATCCATTGCCAGAAGGTCAACCGTTCTCCCAGGACAAGAAAACCCAGGACGATGGCGAAGACCGGGATCAGGTTGACAAAGGCCGAGGCCTGGCTCGCCGGGATCCGGCTGATGCCGAAGTTGTACAGCCCGTAGGCGCAGACACTGACCACGGTTCCCAGGTAGAGCACCACCAGCCAACCGTGCATCGACAGGGAAGAGGCCCGCACCGCCGGCAGCAGCAGGGCCGGGGAAAAGAACAGGGCGCCGGCAAAGGCCTGCAATCCGGTGAGAAAAAACGGATGGAGTTCTTTACTTAACCGTTTCATTAGAATAGTATAGCCTGCCGCACAGACCATGGCCATGAATTCGAGCAAGTTCCCCAGAATGGGATGCGGGGCCTGCACGGTCCCCTGGCCGCCGACGCTGAGCCAGAACGCGCCGCCGGCGGCGACCACGAAGCCGCACACAGTCCGGCCGGTGAGTCGTTCGCCGAGCAAAAAACCGGCGCTCAGGCCCACCAGCAGCGGCAGCATGGAGGTGATCATCGCCGCCTGGGAGGCCGTGGTATACACCAGGGCCGCCGATTCGAACACAAAGTAGCAGCAGGGCTCGCACAGACACATCGCCGCCACCGGCAGGACATGGCGACGGCGCAAACCCATTCGGGCAAACGAACGAATAAAGGGCAGGAAACAAAGTGACGCGATCACCATCCGCCCCAGGATAACCATCAGAGGATGCATCTCCTGAAAACTGTACTTTAACGCCACAAACGAGCTGCCCCAGAGCGCCATGGCCACCACCAGGGCCATAAAAGGCAGCCATCTGTGCACCCCTTCAGATTCCATCAACCCACTGTTCACATCATGCAACGCTTCACTCCCCGTCGCCGGATCGACCGGCTTTGTCCCCGTGTCCTGCCAATCCTGGCCGTCTTGCTCCTGCTCCTCGCCGCACCGGTGGCACCGGTTCGGGGGGCAAGCACCCCGCCAAGCCAGGCCAACGCCCAGCTCAACCTGACCAGCGCCGACCAAACCATGGCGATCTACCAGAATATCCCCGGTTTGACCAGCCAGCAAATCGAATACGGTCGGGCCGCCATCCCGAAGATGAACTATAACGCCCAGCGCATCTTCCGCAAGATTTGCGGCCTGCCCGGCGTCACCTTCGAGCACGCCAAGGAGACCATCGACGTCCTGGGCCGCGAGCGGTTCACCTATGAGCAGGTGCAAATATACGAGGCTTTCGCCAGTCTGAGTTCGGTCGATATCAAACTGGGCATGGCCAGCCTGGCCACGATCAAGGAGATGGGCTTCGAGTCCGGCCGCGCCTTTCGCAGTTATGTCGGCATGCAGGGGGTCACGGCCAGTATCGCCATCCCCATGATTTCGATGCTGAACAAGATGGATGATATCAACTGCATCGCCGCCCAGGCCTATTTCGCTGTCAAGGGGATGCGGATCGCTCTGGCCCAGAAGGGCATGCCTGTCCTGATGCGGCTGAAGAATAACCAGGCCAAGGCCGCGGAAACCTATGCCAAGGTGCCGGGCATGGACCCCGAGACCATGAATGATGGCCTGGAACTGCTCCAGAAACTCTACCAGGACGACGCCTGGAACGCCCGCTGCCTGTTCACCAATAAATCGCTCTCGCCCCGGGACGCCTGGAACTGGCTGGTCGGCTATTTCGCCCTGCCCACCAACATCCAGGAGGCGCAATACGACAAGCTCGACAGCCGCCAGAAAACCGTGCTCCTCCAGGGGTTGTACGATGGCGGCGAGGAAGTCATCTGGAAGATCAATAATCTCCATGCCGTGACCGACGCCAACGGCTACGAGATCTCCGAGGCCGCGCTCAACAGCTACTCGATGCAGCAGCTCCAGGCCAAATTCAACGAGCTGGTGTCCTCGGTCCGCGAGCGATACAGCGGGTTTGCCGGCGCGGGCAAGGGACAGGCCATCGCCATGCTCAAGCAGGCCACCTCGGCCGCCCGGATGCAGACCGCCCGCGACCTGACCGTGGCCAATGCCTATGCGGTCATGGCCCAGGGCAGCGAACTCTACGATTCCTCGTTCCGCGAGATCCTGGTGCCGGTGCTCCAGGCCCGGATTGCCGGCAGAAACCAGGGCGACCTGCTCGCCTTTCTCAAATCGATCGATCCGGGCAACCGACTGGTCTCGGATTTCATTTCCAGTTGCGCCCAGAAAGGCAAGTTGACCGTCTTTTTCCCCACCGATGCCGGCAAGCAAAAGGAGATTCTCAGCCTGGTGGCGTCTTCCGCCTTCCAGAACGAAGACTCGATTCTGCTCTTCTCCGCCACCTTGAGCCATCTGCTCAAGGTGCTCACCCCTGAAGCCCGGTCGCACCTGATCGGCCTGATGGCCCAGAACAGCGAGGCCGAGAATGCCGCCTTTGCCAAACTGGTGACCGTCATCCTCCAGTATTACCTCCAGACCTATCCGGAGCTCCTCGGCCCGGCGGATCGCACCATGATCAGCCGGCTGATCGTCCGCCACGGCGCGGTCAACCTCGACCGCTACCAGGTGACCCCGTTTGGCGAATGGAAACAGGACGGCCGTCTCGGCTCGGTCTCCATGTTCCACCCCGACGACGACGGCCGGCAGTCGTTCATCTCCAACGCCAACCTGCTCCTGAACAGTGGCTACCAGTTGGTGCCCTCGCAGCAGTACTCCGTGGGCTCAGCACCCCCTGCCGTGCAGGGTGCGGGGCTGGCCGCGCTGTTTCAGTCGATGCGGGACCGGCGCTTCGCGGTGGCTTTTGTCAAGAAGGTCGGCAACGTCACCATCGTCCACACCCAGTTCGTCTATTCCGATATGCAGACCCAGATGGAGATGCTCAAGCGCTTCGTCCACTCCAAGGACGAGATGCTGGCCCAGCGCGGCCACAGCTACTGGCGTTCGGAGCAGATCATCGATCCGCTGACCAAGCTGATCGAGGAGGGCAAGGTGACCGAAGCCGATCTCCGGGGCAAACAGCGCTTCCTCAGCCTCGGTTCCTGCGGCGGGGTCAAGGTCTACACCAACCTGACCCGGCTGTTCGCCAGTTCGGTGGACATCCTCGCCACCATCGGCACCGGCCTGGCCCTGATCAACGACCCCTACAACAAGATGTTCTTCGAGATCATCGCCGCCAGCCCCAGCACCATCTCCTGGAAGGGCGTGGCCCAGCAGGCGTCCTCCATTTTTCAGGGGGATCGGGGGCAGGACTACCTCCTGCCCGGCTCCCTGACCGCCATTCTCCACAAGATTCTGGACGAAACCCAGCAGGCCTCGGGCACGATGACCAAGAACCGATTCGAGCGCCCCCGGGGTTGAGGGCCGCAGGTGCCGCTGTACACCCGTGAGCACCTGCCCGAGCTGCTGGCTCGGGCGGCCGACAACCCCTCACGGGTGTTTCTGTTGTTCGGCGAACGCTATCTCTGCCAGACGGCGACCGAGCAACTGGAACAGGCGCTGCTGGGCGGGGCGGGCGGCACGGTCCACCCCATTGACGGCGACCAGGAGGACAGTACCGCCACCCTGGCCAAACTCCGCAGCTTCAGCCTCCTGCCGGGCCGCCAGATCTACCGGGTCACCGACACCCGGCTCTTTCTTTCCCGACAGGTGGCGAAGACCATCTGGGACCGAGCGGTCAAGGCCCATGCCGACGCCAAGCCGGATCAGGCCGGACGCGCCCTCCGGGCCCTGCTGACCAGCGGCGGCCTCGACCCGCGGGGACCGGACAACGACCTGGCGACCATGCCGCCGGCCGAGTGGCAGCAGTGCTTCGGCTTCGCCCGGCCCGACGGCGATCTGAGCTGGACCCGTTCCTACCTGGACGGGGGCGGCACTGCCACTTCGGCCGCCCCCTCGGATCCGGGGGAGTTGCTGGCCGCGGTCCTCGCCGCCGGCGTCCCGCCCGGCAACCACCTCATCCTGCTGGCCTCCGAGGTCGACAAACGCAAGAAACTGTTCAAGCTGCTCAAGGATGAACAGACGGTGATCGACCTGAGCGTGGAGAGCGGCTCGGGCGCCAAGGCCCAGAAGGAACAGCGGGCCGTGCTCCAGGACCTGGTCCGGCAGACCCTGGCCGAAGAGGGCAAGACCATGGCCCCGCCCTTGTTCGACCTGCTCTTCGAACGGGTCGGCTTCCACCCGGTGGCCGTGGTCATGGAACTGCGCAAGGTGATGGCCTATCTCGGCGAGCGGAACCAGATCACCCGCGACGACCTCGATCTCCTCGTCGGCCGGACCCGGCAGGAGGCCCTGTTCGAACTGACCGGCGCCCTCTCTCGGAGGGATCTGGAACAATCCCTGGTCATTGCTGACCGACTCCAGGAAAACGGTATCCACCCCCTGGCCGTGGTGGCCACCCTGCGCAATTTTGTCCGGGGGCTCCTGCTCTGCCGCGCCCTGCTGGAACAACCCGAAATACGGTATCAACCGGCCATGACCGCTGCCGCTTTTCAGCAGACCTGCCTGCCCCGGCTCAAGGAACGGGAACGGTGGAAAAAGGAGCTGGGCGGTCATCCCTTTGCCCTGTACATGCAGTTCAAAACCGCGGCCGGTTTCCCGCTCCCGGTGCTCACCGCATGGCTGCACCTCCTGCTCCGGGCCGAACTGCGGCTCAAGGGCTCGCCAATGGCGGCGGCCACCATCCTGCAGCATCTGCTCCTCTCCCTGCTTTCCCGCTAGCCGGCAAAAGAGCGCGGGCCCGCCAACCGGTCTTGCAAAAACAAAAGCGGGCATTAAAATAAAACTAAAGATTATTACTTACCCGTGGGTATCGGCGCCGGTCGGCATGATCGGAGGCATCGCGTCCCGCCACCCAGTGGCGGACAACAGGAGCTGGAGAGGAGGGGTTGCAGTGCGGATCATCGCCCCGGTTGAGTTGCAACATGGCCAAAGAAGATACATTCATCCAGGAAAAAGTTGAGACCATCGACCGGGAATCCCTGCAGGAGCCGCCTCTCTACAAGGTGTTGCTGCACAACGACGATTACACCACCATGGATTTCGTCGTCATGATCCTGCAAACGGTCTTTCACAAAAATACTGACGAGGCCACCCGGATCATGCTCAATGTGCATCATCAGGGGGTGGGAATCGCCGGCATCTACACCCGGGAAATCGGGGAGACCAAGGTGGCGACTGTCCACCGGATGGCGAAAAGAAACCAATTTCCGCTGCGATGCTCGCTGGAAAAAGACAGTTGAACCCGGCACGACCTTTCGGGCGTCGTTTCATCCGGAAAAATGGAAGGAGATGTCTTCCGATAGAGGAATAAGGATATGTTGAGTAAAGAATTGGAACTCGCTCTGATCAAGGCGATCAAGGAAGCAAAGAGTCATCGCCATGAGTATGTCACGGTGGAGCATATGCTCTACGGCCTGCTCCATGACGATCTCGCGCGCCATATCATCGACAAATGCGGCGGCAACAACGATACCCTCAAGGAGCGCCTTGAGCGTTTCTTTGAAACCGGCATGCCGGTGATGAAAGCCGCCGACAGCGAACCGGCGCAGACCGTTGCCTTCAACCGGGTCCTGCAACGGGCGGTCAGCCATGTCCAGAGCTGCGGCAAGAAACAGGTCGATACCGGCGACGTCCTGGTCTCCATCTTCACCGAACCCGACTCGCACGCGGTCTATTTCCTCGGCAGCGAAGGGGTTGGCCGTCTGGAGGTGGTGGAATACATCTCGCACAATCTGCCCGAATACCTGCAAAGCGAACCGTTGCGGCAACCATCCCCCGGCCAGCAGCAGCCTTCCAGGAAAAAGCCGGATGCCAAACCAGCCGACGCCCTGGAAGAATTCACCGTCAATTTCGCCAAACGGGCCGCCGAAGGGGCCATCGATCCCCTGATCGGCCGGGACCGGGAACTCTACCGGATGATGCAGGTGTTGTGCCGGCGGAAGAAAAACAATCCCCTGCTGGTCGGCGAACCGGGGGTCGGCAAGACCGCCATGGCCGAAGGGCTGGCGCTCAGGATTCATGAAGACAGCGTGGCTCGCCGCGAACTCTATCCCGATCCCAAAAAGCTGGTTCCCGACCTGTTGCAGGATGCGGAGATCTACATGCTCGATCTCGGCACCCTGGTGGCGGGCACCAAGTATCGAGGCGACTTCGAGAAGCGGCTGAAAGAGGTGGTGACCGCCATCGAAAAGAAGGACAATGCCATCCTGTTCATCGACGAGATGCACACCATCATCGGCGCCGGCGCCACCAGCGGCGGCTCCATGGATGCCTCCAACCTGCTCAAGCCCGCGCTCCAGGCCGGGACCATCCGCTGCATCGGCTCCACCACCTACGAGGAATACAAGAATCACATCGAAAAGGACCGGGCCCTGTCGCGCCGCTTCCAGAAGATCGACATCGACGAACCTTCGGTGGACGACACCTGCAAGATCCTGCGCGGGCTCCAATCCCGCTACGAGGAACACCATCAGATCCGCTACGCCAAAACCGCCATCGAGGCGGCGGCGGAACTGGCGCATCGCTACATCAACGACCGGTTCCTGCCGGACAAGGCCATCGACGTGATGGACGAGGTCGGCGCCTTCTTTCGCCTGAGCGGCAAGACCGGCCGCACGGTCGGAGTCCGCGATGTCGAGCAGATCGTCTCCAAGATCGCCCGGGTGCCGGTCAACAGCAAGGCCGGCAACGACACCGGCGAACTGCTCCACCTGGAGGATAAGCTCAAGACGGTCATTTTCGGGCAGGATGCCGCCATCGATGCCCTGGTCAAGGCGGTCAAACGGTCGCGGGCCGGGCTGGGCAATCCGCAGGCCCCCACCGGCTCCTTCCTCTTCGCCGGCCCCACCGGCGTGGGCAAAACCGAGGTGGCCCGCCAGTTGGCCGCCTCTCTCGCCGTCCATTTCGAGCGCTTCGACATGAGCGAATACATGGAGAAGCATGCGGTGGCCCGCCTGATCGGTGCGCCTCCCGGTTATATCGGCTTTGATCAGGGCGGCCTGCTCACCGACGCCATCCGCAAGCATCCCTACACGGTACTGCTGCTCGACGAGATCGAGAAGGCCCATCCGGATGTCTTCTCCATTCTCCTCCAGGTCATGGATCATTCCACCCTCACCGACAATGCCGGCCGCCGGGCCGATTTCCGCAACGTCATCCTGATCATGACCACCAATGCCGGCGCCCGGGAGATGAGCGAGCGGGCCATCGGGTTCCTAGGCGATTCCAAGGGCAAGGAGCAGAAGGTGCTGAAGAATCTCTTCTCGCCGGAATTCCGTAACCGGCTCGACGCCACCATCACCTTCTCGACGCTGGCGCCCGAGACCGTGGAGAAGGTGGTCGACAAGATGGTGCTGGAGTTGCAGCAGCAACTGGTCAGCAAGAAGGTGACCATCACCCTGAGCCCGGCAACCCGTTCCTGGCTGGCCAAGGAGGGCTACGAACCGACCTTCGGCGCCCGGCCGTTGCGCCGACTGATCATGAAGGAGATCGGCGACGTCCTCACCGACGAGATCCTGTTCGGTAACCTGACCAAGGGCGGCAAGGTGCACATCAGCCGCAAAAACAACAAAACCACTTTCTCCTACCAGTAACCTCTCTCGCCTCCAACAGCCGGGCAACGCTGCGTTGTCCGGCTGTTTTTCTCTCCCCCTTCGCGGTATCATTTTTTTTACTCCGTCGTTCTGTTCGATTGACATTAGGCAACGAGCAAGATACTGTTGATCCACGATTAGTAATCTTACCTATTATCCGGCAGCAAGCTCCTTGCCGGGGCAACGTCTGGGATTCAACCAAGAGGGAGGAGAAAATGGTAAAGAGGATTTCCATGCTGGCCTTTGCCGGCCTCATTGCACTGCCCACCTTTGCCGTCGCCGGCGGCGGCAGGAGCCAGGCGGACCTCGAACGAAAAGTCGAGGAACTGTCGCGCCAACTGGATGAACTCAAGGCCCAGATGGGCAAGCAAAACGAGACCATCGTCAAATACGGCGACAAGGTCGACACCATGGATACCATGCTCGAAGAGAAATCCGAGCAATGGGATCTCGCCTCCCGTTTCCAGTTCGACGGCGATTTCCGGGCCCGGGGGGATTATTACAATGCCGAGAGCGTTTTTGAAGGCGGCGACCAAAGCAACGACACCCTCATGACCAATCGCCTCCGCCTCAACATGCGGGTCAAGGCCACGGAAGACGTGGAATTTAAAGGCCGGCTGGCCATGTACAAGGCCTGGGGCATGCAGTCGACCCCTGACGGTTTGGGCGGAGGCTTCCCCGTCTTCGACGGCAACACCACCCGGACCCCCGATGACAGCGCCCTCTATGTCGACCGCGCCTACGTCAACTGGAACAATATCGGCGGCGCCCCGGTCTGGTTCTCCGTCGGCCGTCGTCCCACCTCCGACGGCCCGCCCTCGCAACTCCGCATGAACAACGACGACCGGATGGCAACCCCGGTGGCCTATATGGACTATCCCTTTGACGGCCTTTCCCTTGGGTATGCCTATAATTGGGGGGTCGAGGCCTTGGGCGACGGCCGCATCCGCTTCTGCTATGGCCGCGGTTTCGAGAACGGTCTGCAAAACGACGACGGCCCGACCATCGACGACACCGATTTTGCCGGATTCAATTGGGATGTCCTGAAGAAAGGACCGCGCTTTCTTAGCATCCAGACCTTTGGTGCCTTTAATCTCTTCAACTATCCGACTTTTTCCAGCGACCTTGTAAACTTTGGTGCCCCAAGCGTGTTCGGTCCCCAGGTAAATCTCGGCAACGTTTATCACACCAGCGCCGTTTACATGGATAAGGTCAAGAACCTGAACTACTTCATCGCGGGCGGCTGGAGCCAGACAGACCCCAACGAGAACGGCATGTTCAACGACCTCTACAATATGATGGTTACCGGGACACGCGGTCCCAACACCGATTCCGAGAATGGGTACTCGGTTTATGCCGGGGTGCGGTACGACATCGACAACATTGGCCTGAAACTCGGCGCCGAATACAATTACGGTTCACAATACTGGATTTCCTTCTCGCCCGGTCATGACGACCTCTACATGTCCAAGCTGGCCACCCGGGGCAATGCCTATGAGTTGTACCTGATTTATGACCTGCCCACAGGGGAGGCGATCTCCAAATATGCCAAAACCTTCATCCGGCTGGGTTGGCAGTTCTATGACTACAATTATTCCGGTGGATTCGACTGGAACATGAAACCGTATGATCTGGAGAGCGAGAAAACCCAATTGCAGATGCTGGGCCAGAACCCGGTTGAAAGCGCCAATCAGGTGTACCTGACCTTTGAGGCCTATTTCTGATCCGTCAGCAACCTTATTTCTCTAAATAAAGGGAAGGCTGCCACGCGGCCTTCCCTTTTTTTATTCACCTCCACCACCACCATGCCCCTGCACGAAACACCCCTGCCCCATTACACCAGTCGCCTGCTGACCGTTCCCCATGGCATGTTCACCTGCGCCGGCGGCGTGAGCGCCGAACCCTTTGCCTCGCTCAACCTCAGCCACCATGTCGGCGATCCGGCCGAGCGGGTGCAGGCCAATCGGGCCCGTGCCCTGGCGGTCCTGGGCTTACGCCATTTGGTCTCGGTCCACCAGGTCCATGGCGACCGGATCTTTCGGGTCGCCCAGACACACACCGAGAAGGAACCGGAAGGTTACGATGCCTTGATTTCGACCTTGCCCGCCACCGGGCTGTTGATTCAGCAGGCCGACTGCCAGGCGGTCCTGCTGGCGGCCCCCGAACACGGGGTCGTTGCCGCGGTCCATTGCGGTTGGCGGGGGAGCGTGCTCGGCATCATCGGCAAGACGATTCACTGCCTGCGGGTGGAATATGGCGTGCCCCCAGCCAACCTCCTGGCGGCCATCAGCCCCTCCCTGGGACCGTGCTGCGCCGAATTCGTTCATTATCGAAAAGAACTGCCCGAATGGATGCATGCCTATCAGGTGCGGCCGCAGCACTTCGATTTTTGGGCCATCAGCCGGAGGCAGTTGCTCGATGCCGGGGTTTTGTCCGCGCACATCGACGTGGCCGGCCTCTGCACCCGCTGCAATCCGCAATTCTTTTCCTACCGGCGGGCGAGCAAAACAAATGGGGGTGTTACGGGGAGAAACGGATCGATCGTCGGTCTGCCGGCCCCAGGTTAGCGCCAGTGGCGACCGGGCGGTTCGAGAAAACCCTCAGAAGGTGAAGTCGCAGATCAGGGGGGCGTGGTCGGAATAGGTCACCGGCGGAATCTGGAACTGGGTCACCTTCAATTCCGGACTGTGGAGGATGAAATCGAGCTCCCGCTTCGGAGCGCGGCTCGGATAGGAGGGCTTTTTCTCGGGATTGGCGCTGACCAGACCGGTGGCACCGAGAAACAATCCCAACTCCCGCATTCCCCAGAGGACATTGAAATCGCCGGCCAGGATCATCGGCCGGTCCACCGCGCGGATCAGTTTGTACAACCGTTCCAACTGGTACTGCCGGTTGCGGTAGGTGAGGGAGAGGTGGACCAGAAACACGGTCAGATGCTCGGTGCAGACCTGGATCACCAGCCGTTTGACGCCTTCGTCGAAATAGTGGAAGCGGTGGCTGATGATCGGCATCCGGGTGAGCACGGCGTTGCCCTGGGTTTTGAGCAGGGGCAGCCTATGGGCCATGGAACCCGACCCGTATTTGGTTTCGATGACGTGGTGATAGCCCAGTTGCTCGGCGATCATCTCCGCCTGGCATTGCTGCCCGGTGCGGAAGGAGCCGCCGTCGACCTCGACCAGCCCCATGACGTCCGGCTGCACCGAGGCGATGAAGTCGAGGATCTTGTCGAAGTTACTTCGGGAACGCCGCAGATAACCGGCATAGGGGAAGGGAAAATGAAAACGGCCGCCATGGCCGGCCCCATACCGGATGTTGTAGAGCAAAAAACGCACCCACCCTCCCGGCCGGTCAGTCGTGAGACCGGCGAAGTCCGAAGACGCCGGTCTTGGTGCTGCTGAAGGCGGGGTTCATCCCGCCCCGCCCCCTGGCCTTGGATGCCCCGCCGCCGCCCTCCGGAACGGGAACCGCCACCTCAACGATCTCTTCCTTGGGCTCGACCACGAACCGCTCGGTCTTGACCGCGGGGATCCCCTGCGATTCCAGATAAATATCATAAAACCGGGAGCAATCGCGATAATAGCTTTTCTTCTTCAGCCATTTGGGATCGCCCCCCTGGCTCCGGGCATGATGGAAGGTGGAGAGGTTGATCAAGAGCGTGGTGAGGGATTCCTTGGCCATGCGCTGCACATTGAACGGCTCGCCGAAGGCCTTGTCGACATCGTCGCGGATGGCGCGGGACAACCGGTGAAAGTCCTGCCCGCGGACATTGATTTCCGGCAGGTCGAACCGCTGGCAGGCCCACGGCAGGAGGAGAGCGGCGAAAAGAATGGGTTCGGGAATCTTGACCGGCTCGTCTTCTTCCCGGCGTTCATGGAGACGATCGAGAACGGCGAAGATATTGAGCAGTTCCCGCCGGATCCGTTCATGCGCCTCCCCTTGCAGACACTCGTCGTACAGCGGAAACAGCACCGGCCACAGGCCCGAGGTCATGCACAGTTCGGCCCAGACCCGGCAGGCCCCGGACTGGAGATCCTTCAGCACCTCGTCGCGGATGCGCGAGGGCGGGCACAGCTGCAACTCTTCCCGGTGTCGTTGCAGGGCGGCAAGGGTTGCCTCCTCGATGGTGAAGCCGGTCCGGGAGGCATGGCGGACAACCCGCATCATCCGCACCGGATCCCTGGTGAAGCGACGGTCCGGATCGCCAACCATCCTGATGATGCCCCGGTCGAGATCCTGCACCCCGCCGGCATAGTCGATGATGGTGTGCTGCTCGATCTCGTAAAACAGGGCGTTGATCGTCAGATCGCGGCGAAAGGCGTCTTCCTCCAGGGTGCCGAAGGTGTTGTTCGAGGGCAGCACCTGATCCTCGCCCTCGATATCGAACTCGCTGCGCGAGCGCAAGGTCGACACCTCGATGATCTTGTTGCCCCGGAAATAGACCTGGACCAGGCGAAACCGGCGGCCGATGGTGCGGCTGTTGCGGAACATCTGGCGCAACTGGCCGGGGCGGGCATCGGTGGAGATGTCGAAATCCTTGGGCACGCGGCCCAGATAGAGATCGCGCACCCCGCCCCCCACCAGATACCCCTTGAAACCGGCGTCGCGGAGCCGGTACAGCACCTTGAGCGCCTCCCGGTCGAGTTGGTGCTCGCGGATGGGGTGTTCCGACTCCGGGATCACCGTGGCCGGCATTCCCCCCTCTTCCTCCCCGGGGGGCGCCTGTTCGAGCGGCTCAACTGTCATCTGGTCTCTTTTCCGGTTAGCTTTCAGGAGCGAAGGGGTTCAGCAGGCGGCGCACTTTTCCTTATACACCGATTCCGCGGCCTTGACGAAGCTGTCAAAGATCTCCTTGACCGAGAGAATCTCCTTCATCTTGAAGGTGTTGGCGCCGGAGAAGACCAGTCCGTTTTCCACGTCGCCGGCAAAGGCGGCCATCAACCGCTCGCTGATGCAATACTTGTAATTGCATTTTTTCAGGCACTTGAACTGGCATTTCCCGGCCGAGATGTCTTCGTTCTTCAGCATCTTGTCGACAAAAGGGGTTCTGATCGCCCGGCCTGGCATGCCCACCGGCGAGGAAACCAGCACAATATCCTCTTCCCTGGCCTTGAGAAAGGCCTGCTTGAAGGCGTCGGACACCGAGCACTCCTTGCTGAGGACGAAGCGGGAGGCGATCTGGACGCCGTCGGCGCCGTATTTGTCCATCATCTCGGCCATCTCGAAGCCGTTGGTGATGCCACCGGCAGCGATCAGGGGAATCTTTGAAATCACCTTGCGGATCGAGGGAAAGAGGTCGCGCAACGACACATCGGTGCCCAGATGCCCGCCGGCCTCGGCCGCCTCGACGATCACCGCCGACGCGCCCAGCTTCTCCGCCATGGTCGCCAGGCCCGGCGAAGACACGATCGAGACGATGGGGACATTGTGCTGCTTGCCGATCTTGAAAATGTCGCGGGAAAATCCGGCCCCGGTGATGATCATGTCGGCGCCCGCCTCGATGGACCCCATCACCAATTCGTAGAAATCCTTCATCGCGTACATGATGTTGACGGCGATCACCCCTTTGGTGGCCTTCTTGGCCTTGCGGATATCCTCTTGCAGCTCGGGCACCGGAATTCCGGATCCGCCGATGGTGCCGATGCCGCCGCATTCGGCGACCGGCACCGCCAGGGCGGAGGTCGACACCCGGATGGACATGCCGCCCTGGATGATCGGAATTTTTGCGATGAACGAGCCTATTTTCAGTTCTGGCAGTTTCATTCAAGCCTCTTGTCGATTGTTGCTCTCTGGAAAAAAATCGAAAACACTCCGTATTCCCGATGGATGTCCGCATTAAAATGTGAAAGAATGCCGAGCTCCCGTCTGTTTGTCAAGCACGGAGACCCGCTGGAGGGCCGGGGGCCGGCAAAAAAGAACACACAAAGTATTCTACCACAACCCGACCACATCGGCTTGACTTTTCACCCCTTTCTCGATTAGATTTTGTAATTTTTACTGGTATCGACGATACAACCGGCGGCCTGGTAATGCCGCGCCGGATTCCAGCGGAGTTTATTTTGAAGATTCAAGCTATCAACGGATTCAAAGACATCCTGCCCGACACTGTCGGCCGGTGGCAGCATATCGAGCAGCGGGCCCGGGATATTTTCGAACGGTTCGGCATGCAGGAGATCCGCATGCCCATCCTGGAGAAGACCGAGCTCTTTGTCCGCTCTATCGGTGAAGCCACCGACGTGGTGGAAAAGGAGATGTATACCTTTGCCGACAAGGGCATCACCATGCGGCCGGAAGCCACCGCCTCGATCATGCGCGCCTTTATCGAGCACGGCCTCCATGTGCAGCAGCCGGTGCAGCGCCTCTACACCATCGGCCCGATGTTCCGCCACGAGCGCCCGCAAAAAGGCCGCCTGCGGCAGTTTCATCAACTGGACGCCGAGATCGTCGGCGCCGTGGAACCGCGCATCGATGCCGAGCTGATCGCCATGGGCCAGATGCTCCTCGACGAACTGGGGTTGACCGTGAGCCTGGAACTCAACTCGCTGGGCTGCCCGGTCTGCCGGCCACCGTTCAAGGAGCGGCTGGTAACCTTTCTCGAAAGCCGGACCGAGGCCTTGTGCGACGACTGCAAGCGCCGCACCCACACCAACCCCTTGCGGGTGCTCGACTGCAAGAAGCCGACCTGCCGGGCCGTGGTCCAGGAGGCCCCGTCCCTGCTGGACGTCCTCTGCCCCGACTGCGACCGCCATTTCCGGGAGGTGCAGGGAGCGCTGGCGGAATTGCGCATCCCCTTTCAAATCAACCGGTTCATGGTTCGCGGCCTCGATTACTACACCCGCACCACCTTCGAATTCCTCACCACCGACCTCGGCGCCCAGGCGGCCGTGGGTGCCGGCGGCCGCTACGACGGCCTGATCGAACAACTGGGCGGACCACCGCTCTCCGGCATCGGTTTCGCCATGGGCCTGGAACGGTTGGCCCTGCTGATGGAGCAACAGGATAGCCGCTCCCTCCCCGCCAGCGTCATGGATGTCTTCCTCGCCGCCCTGGGCACCACCCCCCTGGCCCCGTGCAGTCAACTGGCCCACGCCCTGCGCCGCCAGGGGGTCAAAACGGCCATCGATTACAGCGGCCGCAGCCTCAAGGCCCAACTCAAACAGGCCAGCCGGGTGAACGCCCGCTACACCCTGATCGTCGGCGAGGACGAATGGGCCCGGGGCGAGGGGATTCTCCGCAACATGCGGACCCAGGAGCAACGTCCCTTGAGCCTCACCGGCCCGCCGGAGGAACAGGCCCGGCGCCTGATCGATACCCTGGCGACCGAGTGACCCGGTCCAGCCTCGAGTCAACACCGCAACAATCACCGACCTTGACAGTTATTTCCGGGCCGTTCCGAGACGGCGACCCGCCCTTTCATATGGAGAAAGAACATGGAATCAATGGGAGCGCTGCGGCGCACACATACCTGCAACGATCTTGGCCCGGCCTTCATTGACCGGGAAACCACCCTCATGGGCTGGGTCCTCCGGCGCCGCGACCACGGCGGGGTGATCTTCATCGACCTGCGCGACCGCTGGGGCATCACCCAGGTGGTCTTCAACCCCGAGATCAACGAAGCGGTGCATGCCAAGGCCCACCAGTTGCGCAGCGAATGGGTGATCGCCGTGCGCGGCCGGGTGGTCAGGCGACCGGAATCCATGGAGAATCCAAAACTGGCCACCGGGGCCATCGAGGTCCTGGTCGACGAACTCCGCATCCTCAACAGCAGCGAGACCCCGCCCTTCCCGCTGGACGAGGAGATCGAAATCTCCGACACCCTGCGCCTGCAATACCGCTACCTCGACCTGCGCCGCCCGGAGATCGCCAAGAACCTCATCCTTCGCCACCAGGCCCTGCAAACCGTGCGCTCCTATCTCAACAACCACGATTTCCTGGAGATCGAGACCCCGATGCTCACCCGCTCCACCCCGGAAGGGGCCCGGGACTATCTGGTGCCGAGCCGGGTCAGCGCCGGCAAGTTCTACGCCCTGCCCCAGTCGCCGCAACTGTTCAAGCAGTTGTTGATGGTGTCCGGCATGGACCGCTACTACCAGATCGTCAAGTGCTTCCGCGACGAAGACCTGCGGGCCGACCGCCAGCCCGAATTCACCCAGATCGATATGGAGCTGAGCTTTGTCACCGAGGGCGAGATCATCGAGATCGTCGAGGGGATGATCAAGAACCTGTTTGGTGCTGCCCGCAATATCGAGTTGCAGCCGCCCTTTGCCCGCATGACCTACGATGAGGCTATGCGCCGTTTCGGCACCGACCGGCCCGACACCCGCTTCGGCCTGGAACTGGTCGACCTGACCGACATCCTGCGGGGTTGCGGCTTCAAGGTCTTCCAAACGGCTATTGAAAAAGGCGGGGCGGTCAAGGCGATCAACGCCAAGGGCTGCGGTACTTTCTCCCGCAAGGACCTCGACGACCTCACCGAATACGCCGGCCGGTTCGGGGCCCGTGGCATGGCCTGGATCAAGATCAAGGACGACGAATGGCAGTCGCCGATCACCAAGTTTTTCAGCGAGGCGGAGATCGCGGCCATGGGCCAGGCCCTCGACGCCCAGCCCGGCGACCTCATCCTGTTCGGCGCCGACAAGGCCAAGACCGTGCACCAGGTACTCGCTGAACTGCGGCTGGAGCTGGCGCGGCGACTGGGACTGGCGAACGAGGGAGAGTTCAACTTCCTCTGGGTGACCGATTTTCCCCTGCTCGAGTACGACGAGGAGGAGAAGCGCTACACCGCCGTGCACCACCCGTTCACCGCGCCCAACGAGGAGGACCTGCCGCTGTTGGCCACCAACCCCGGCGCGGTCAAGAGCCGGGCCTACGACCTGGTGCTCAACGGCAACGAGATCGGCGGCGGCTCGATCCGCATCCACAACCCGGCCATGCAGCAAACCGTGTTTGCGGCCCTGGGTATCGGCGACGACGAGGCGAGGGAAAAATTCGGTTTCCTCCTCCGTGCCCTGGAACTGGGCGCCCCGCCCCACGGCGGCATCGCCTTCGGGGTCGACCGGTTGATGATGCTGCTCACCGGCTCGACCTCCATCCGCGACGTCATCGCCTTCCCCAAGACCCAGAAGGCCACCTGTCCGCTCACCGATGCCCCGGCGCCGGTGTCGCGCAAGCAACTGACTGAGCTGCATCTGCGCCCGGACTGGAAGGAAAAAAACTAGGGTCGGCTCCAGGGGGCGTACCGGGAAGGAACCGGGCGGCGGGGCGAATCGTCGCCCCGGTTCACCCCTGCTCCTGCCAGGCGGAGTCGATCAGCAGTTCGTGCGGCCGAAACCCGCTTTTGTAGCTCATGCCGGGATGGCCGTCGATCCAGTAGCCGAGATAGAGCAGCTCGATCTTATGGGTGAGACAGATGTGGTTGAGGGTGAGGATATTGAGGGTACCCGGGCTGCGCCAGCCCTGTTCCGGATCGAAAAAGAAATAGACCGCGTTCAGCCATGAGGGCGCGGCGTCGACGATGGCCACCCCGAGCAACTCGTTATCGACCCGGTAGCGGATCTCAAAACAGCGACTGATGCTGGTGATGAAAAACCCGGAATAGTAGCTCTCGGCGCTGCTGTTGCCGGCCGGGAACCGGGTGGAGAGAAACTGCTGCAACAGGGCCACGTTCTCCCGCGACATGGTCAGGGGCGCCACCTCGACCGCCACATCCTGATTTTTCTTCCAGACGCGGCGCTGGTTGCGGTTGGGGCGAAACCGCTCCGGCCGCAGCCGGATCGGCACGCACAGGGAGCAGCCGGGGCAACGCATGTTATAAATACAGTTGCCGTTGCGCCGGTAACCGTGGGCCAGGAAGGCGCCCATGGTCTCGTCGTCGAGCCGGCCGAACACCGCCTGATGATACACGGCGCGGGTGGCCATCCCATACGGGCATTCGGCCGCCGCGTGGATAAAAAACCGCTCCAGATCCCCGGCAATGGTCACGGGCATGTCCCGTGGCCCCATATCTTCTCTCCCGGCCACCCCGATCCTCCCCGCGGCTCTACACCAGCCCCTGATCGAGCAGGGCGCTCGCCACCTTGACGAAACTCGCCATATTGGCCCCGGCAAGATAATCCCCCTCCCGGCCGTAGGTCGAGGCGGCGTCGAGACAGGTCCGGTGGATATTGCGGATGATCGCATGCAGCCGGGCATCCACCTCCTCGCGAGTCCAGCTCAACCGCATCGAATCCTGGGCCATTTCCAGGCCGGAGACCGCGACCCCACCGGCGTTGGCCGCCTTGGACGGCCCGAAGAGGACGTCGTTATCCCGGAAGATGCTGATGGCCTCGGGGGTCGAGGGCATATTGGCGCCCTCGCAGACCAGTCGCACCCCGCCGGCCACCAGGTGCAGGGCGTCCTGGCCGCTGATTTCGTTCTGGGTGGCTGCGGGAACCACACAATCGGCCCGGTGTCGCCACAGCGGGTTCCAATCGAGACTGGGGTCGATGGGCACGTAGACGGCTTGCGGGTAGCGCTCGCAATACTCCTGAAGGCGGCCGCGCCGGATATTCTTCAATTCTTTGATATAGGCCAGCTTGGCCGCATCGATTCCCTCCTCGTCATAGATGTGGCCGGAGGAATCGGACATGGCCAGCACAATGCCGCCCAGATGCTGGATCTTTTCCACGGTATACTGGGCCACGTTGCCCGATCCCGACACCAGCCAGCGCGTGCCGGCCACGGTCTCGCCGCGCAGGCCCAGCATCTCGGCGGCAAAGTAGACCACGCCATAACCGGTGGCCTCCGGGCGGATGAGGCTGCCGCCCCAGGCCAACCCCTTGCCGGTCAGCACCCCGGTGAACTTGTTTTGCAGCTTCTTGCACATGCCGAACAGATAGCCGATCTCCCGCGAGCCGACCCCGATGTCGCCGGCCGGCACATCGGTGTCCTCGCCGATATGGCGGAACAGCTCGGCCATGAAGGCCTGGCAGAACCGCATCACCTCGGTATCAGAGCGCCCCTTGGGATCGAAGTCGGCGCCGCCCTTGGCGCCCCCCAGGGCCAGGGTGGTCAGGCTGTTCTTGAACACCTGTTCGAAGGCGAGGAATTTGATGATCGACAAATTTACCGAGGGGTGAAACCGCAACCCACCCTTGTACGGGCCGATGGCCGAGCACATCTCCACCCGGAAGCCGCGGTTGACATGGACCTCGCCCTGCTCATCCATCCAGGGAACCCGAAAAATGATCATCCGCTCCGGTTCGATCAACCGCTCCAGCACGGCCAGCCGCCGGTACTCCGGGTGGCGGTCCAGCACCGGTTGGATGCTGACCAGAAATTCCTGGACCACCTGATGGAACTCCCGTTGCTCGGGATCCCGTTGGACAACTCCTGCCAAGACCTCTTCCATACTGCTCTGCCCCTGGTTATTTTTATTTTTCGGTTATCGTTCCGGTTGCATCCGACGGCAGCCCCTTGGCCGGGCATCGGCCCAGATCCTGGGGCGTGTTGACGTTGCGCCAGGAGGTCCGGAGCGGAAGCGGCGGCTGGGGGGTGATCACCCCTTTTGCCTGCCGCAACTCCTGCATCCGGCGCTGACCGCCGGCCGCCATCGCTTCCAGCAAGTCCCGGCACCGCCGGTCATAATAGGCCAGCAAGGGCTCGACCCGCCCATCGGCCGCCAGGTCCGGCAGCACCGCCAACACCTCCGGCCCGCGGCAAGCGAGCAGCCATTGCAGGGCCGCCGTCTCCAGATCCGGCAGATCGCAGGCCGCCACCAGCCACGACACCCGGGGATAGCGCCGAAACGCCGCCAGGATGCCGGCCAGCGGACCGCCGAGACCCGGGACGTCGTCCACCCGCAGCTCCCCGGTAAGAGACGGAGGCAGGCGGCCCGCACCGGCAATGACCACCTGCTCGACCTCGGGCCGCAGGAGGGCAACCGTCCGCTCGATCCAGGTGCGTCCCTCCTGGTGCAGGAGATGTTTCGGGCACCCCATGCGACGGCTCTTGCCGCCGATGAGCACGCACCCCCAGACCGGATCCGCTGCCCTTTGCTCTGCCGCGGTCATGGCCCGCCGGTTCCGGCGGGAAAGAGCCCGGCCACAGCGCCCCGGCGCAACAACTCCCGCACCGCCTGCCGCCCTTCCTCGCCCAGCCCCTTGGAATACTCGTTGACATAGAGGCCGATATGGCGCTGCATGACCTGCGGGTCCATCTCCTGGGCATGAGCCCGGATATAGTCCCACCCTTCTTCGGGATGGGTCTCGGCCCAACGGATGCTGGCGCCGATGGCCTGGTCGAATTCCGCGCGGATGTCGGCCGAAAGCGTCTTTTTCGCGGCGATGCACCCCAGCGGAATGGGCAGCCCGGTGGTTGCCTCCCACCACTGCCCAAGGTCTTGGATGCAGTGCAACCCCAGCTCCCCGTAGGTGAACCGGCTCTCGTGGATGATCACGCCCCCGTCGACCGTGCCTTCGGCCAGGGCGGCCATGATCCGGTCGAAACGCATGACCACCAGCCGACGGCAGGCCGGCTGATAGAGGCGCAGCAGCAGGGCCGCGGTGGTGTAGGTGCCGGGGATGGCAATGGTCCAATTCTCCATCCGGGCCGGTTTGTCGCCGCTGCCGGTGATCAGCAGGGGACCGCAGCCCCGCCCCAGCGCGGCCCCGGCCTGGAGCAGTTCGTAGCGTTCCTGGACATGGCCCAGGGCGTGAAAGGAGAGCTTGGTGACATCCAGGCGTCCCTGCAAGGCCCACTCGTTGAGCGTTTCCACATCCTCCAGGTACACGCCGGCCAGACGACACCCGGCCAAGGCCACCCGACCGTGGACCAGGCCATTGAAGATGTAGGTGTCATTGGGACAGGGGGAAAAACCGAGGGTCAGCGCTTTTTTCTCACTCATGCCGCAGTCCTTTGACGATCAGGGCCGCCGCCTCGCCGCAGCGGTCGCAGGCCGGGCGCAGTTGCCAGTTCCTGCGATTGCGGTCCTCGACCAGGTTGGAGATGCACCGCAGTTCAAGCAGCGGCAGCCCAAAGTGGAGGCACGCCCTGGCCACGGCGGCGCCCTCCATGTTCTCGCACAGGGTCTGATGGGGCCGGGCCAGGGCTCTACCCCGCTCCAGGGTGCCGCTGGCGCAACTGACGGTGGCGAACACGCCCGTTTTACAGGGGATGCCAGCGGCGGCCAGCAGCGCTTTCGCCCGGTCCAGCAGATCGCCGTCCAGATCGAAGTCCTCCCGGATCGTCAGGGCCACGCCCCGCAACGGCTTCACCTCCGCGCCGTCACAGATGCCAAAATCAGCCAACACCTCCCGTTCGGCCAGGCAGAGGTCGAGCAGGGCCGCGTTCTCCCGACCGTCCAGGATGTATGCCCCAGCCACCCCGATATTGATCACCCCGGAGAGCGACAGGGAGGTCGCGGCCAGAAAGGCGGTCAATTGCACGGCGGTTTCCACCGGCCCGACACCGGTCACCAACGCGGGCCAGGGTAATGGGCCGCAGGCGCGGAGGAAGGGTTCCATTTCGATGTCGGTGGCGGCGGTCACCAGAAACATAGCATTTTTTCCCAGACGATCGGCCAACAAGGCGCAAGCGGCGGTTCCGCCCAACACAACAATTTCGGCCAAGACTTTTGCCGCAATGTAAAGTAGGTTATCGACCTTTGCAAGCAAATCACCCCCCGGCTCTTTCCCGACCTTTGTTGGCCATGACCGATCATTCCCACCATTTGGACGATTACGACTACGACCTGCCCCCGGACCGGATTGCCCAGTTCCCGGCCCCACAGCGCGACCGCTCCCGCCTGCTGGTGCTCGAATCCGGGGGACAGGCGCCCGTCCATCGCACCTTTGCCGATATCACTGACTATCTTCGCGCCGGCGACCTGCTGGTGATCAATACCACCAAGGTCTTTCCGGCCCGGCTCCTCGGCCGCAAACAGACCGGTGGCAAGGCTGAGCTGTTCCTCCTCGCCTTTCCCCTTCCGGCAACAGCGTCCGATAGGGAATCATCATGGCAGGAAGCCGTGGCCCCGGCCCTGATCAAGAGTTCGAAACGGCCCCGGATCGGCAGTCTGCTCCACTTCAGCGACCGGCTCCGGGCGCGAATCGAGGTCCTGCACCCGGACGGCAAGGCCGAGGTGACCGTCCAGTATCAACCGGGGGAGGATGAGACTCTGGAAACACTGTTGGAAGCCCATGGCCGGATGCCGCTGCCGCCGTATATCAGCCGGCCGCACGGCCATTCCGACGAGGACCGGCATCGGTACCAGACCCGCTACGCCCGCCAGACCGGGTCAGTGGCGGCCCCGACCGCCGGCCTTCATTTCAGCGACGATCTGCTGGCGCAGATCCGGGCCAAAGGGGTGGAGATCGCCAGCATCGTGCTCCACGTCGGCTACGGCACCTTTGCGCCGGTGCGAGTTGCGGATATCCGCGAGCATGTCATTCACCGGGAACGGGTGGAGATATCTCCGGAGACCGCGGCAACGATCCAACGGGTCAAGGAGGCGGGGGGAAGGATCTGGGCGGTGGGCACCACCACGGTGCGCACCCTCGAGTTTGCGGCCGATGCGCAGGGGCGCGTCCGGGCCGGCACCGGCGACTGCGATCTGTTTATTTATCCCGGCTACCGATTCCGGGTGGTGGACAACCTGATCACCAACTTTCACCTGCCCAAGTCGTCACTCTTGTTCCTGGTGTCGGCCCTGGCGGGTCGGCAGAGGATTCTCGAGGCCTATCGGGCGGCGGTTGCCGCCGGCTACCGGTTTTTTTCCTACGGCGATGCCATGGCCATCATCACCAAACCGTGACCGTAGCCCCGGCCGGAACAGGGTGCAGGAAAAAGAAAAACCCGGCTCAAGGCCGGGTTTCGGGCACTATGGGGTGTCCCGGTCAGGAGGCTGCCGGACAATGACAGCACGAACCGCCGCCTCCGGGACAGGACGGTGCGGCGCTGGAGTCGGCACAGGGAGAGCTGCCCTTGCCATTGCCGCCGTTGCTGTAACCATCGGTGTACCAGCCGCCGCCTTTCAACTGAAACGAACTCATGGAAATCAGCTTGCGCACACCGCCGCCGCATTCCGGGCAAACCGACACCGGCGCATCGGCAATGCGCTGCTGAATTTCAAAAATTTTCCGACACCCCTTGCATTCGTACTCATACACCGGCATGACAACACCTCACAACGCAGCATATATTCAGGTTAACCAACATGGCCGGACCAAATTGGCCGGCCACAACAAACAATGAAAGGTCGGCCGCAGGCTCAGCACCGCACCGGAACACTTTCCTATAAAAAGGCCGAAACATCAAGCAGGGGCAACATTAATGCCTCACCGGCAGACTGTCAACACCCGCCAGGAAAAATCCGGCGACCGGCACCCGGATGATCCACTGAAAAAAACAACCCTTTCCCTGCGAGAACAGAGGCGCTGCATCCAGATTTCCGACATGCGTTCTCCCGGCATCGACAGATTCGTTGGTTCTCTTTTTTTCATCCCCTTATTTACCCTGAAGCGGCACAAAAAATTTGCATTGACCGGACGCATGTTCTATTATTGCAACAACAGCAGGAGCAATGGATATTACATCCGTTCAATTTTTCTACCCAGGAGAGAACGATGAGTAAATCACTCGTTGAAATGACCGCCGAAATCATTCAGTCCCAAATCAGCAGCAAACAGATGACCACCGAAGAAATAAAGGCGGCTCTTAATGACACTTTCCAAACCCTTAAAGCGCTTCAAGAATCCGAGTCCATCGGGATTGAACCGGAACCGGAAGAAGCGAATCCTGTTATCGATCCGAAAAAGTCGATCCAGAAAAATAAAATTGTCTGCCTGGAGTGTGGCCAGGAGTTCAAGATGCTTTCTCCGAAGCACTTGAAGTCACATGGGCTCACCTCTAAAGAATACCGCAAGAAACATGGTTTTTCAGCACGACAGCCCTTGTGCGCCAAGGCACTTTCGGAAAAACGTTCGCAATCTGGAAAAGAACGAGGATTGCCCGACAATCTCCGCAAAGCCATTGAAATGCGGACCAAGGACAGAAGCAAGAAGAAATAATCCCGTTTCCTGCGGCAGTCGCAAACAAAATACTTGCGGTGGCGGCGTTGCCAAACGCCGCCACCCAAGACGATATTGCCGCAATCTTGCAGGCAGTTCCAATGGCAACCGCGATTTCTGCCTTGTGAACACGCTCCTTCCGCTGTACAGTCACGCCTCATCGCGTGATTGCATGTCCCACTTCCCGCTCCTCGTCACCAACCGCTAAAACTTCTCGAACATGATTGGTATCTTCGACTCCGGCGTCGGCGGCATGACCGTGGCCCGCGCCATTGAACAATGCTGCCCGGGATATCCCCTGGTCTACCTCGGCGACCTTGCCCGCATGCCCTATGGCCCCAAAAGTCCGGCCATGATCACCGAGTATTCGCATCGCAACACCGAATTTCTCCTCCGACAGGGTGCCAAACTGATCGTCGTTGCCTGCAACTCGGCGGCGAGCACCGCCGCGGTCTTTCTGCGCCATCACTACCGGCAAACAATCATCGACGTCATTTTTCCGGCGGTGGCCAAGGCGGCCGCCGTCAGCGCCAATGGCCGAATCGGCATTATCGGAACCCGCGCCACCATCAATTCCGGCCTCTATGAGAGACGGCTGCAAACCGCCCGACCGGATTGCAAGGTGTACAGCCAGGCCTGTCCGCTGCTGGTGCCCCTGGTCGAGGAAGGGTGGCTGGACCGACGGGAAACCAAAATGATCGTCAAGAAATACCTCCATCCCTTGCGGGACAAGCAGATCGACACCCTGATCCTCGGCTGCACCCACTATCCCCTGCTGAAAAAAATTATCGCGCCCCGCATCGGCCGCCGGGTTCACATTATCGACTCCTCGGTCGAGGTGGCGCTCCATCTCAAATCAATTCTCGATTCCGATGAACAACTCCGCAACGAACTGCACCATCCCGACACGCCCAGCCGGTTCTTTGTCTCCGACATGCCTTCACCGGTACAACCCCTGGCCACGGCCATTTTCGGCCGCCCCGTCCTGTTGGAGCAAACCGATGTTTAGCCTTGGACGTCTTGTGTTGACCCTGGTGCTCGTTGGCCTCGGCCCCTTGTGCTCTGCCTCCCCGGCGTCGGCCGCCGTCGGCGAGGGGCAGCGGGTCGTGCAGCTCCAGAAAAAATACCAGCAGTTGCGCAGCCTGGAATTCGACTTTTCCCAATCCACCCGGACCGGCGGCAGGGTCAAGCAGGGGACCGGCAACGCCGTTTTCTACCGCACCGCCGGAGTCCCCGCCGGGACCGGTCCGGGGATCATGCGCTGGAACTACACTGCTCCGACCGTGCAGACCATCATCAACGACGGCAAGAACCTCTCCATCTATACCCCCCAGGACAAGCAATTGATCGTCTCGCCGGCCCAGGACATGGAATCCGACATCACCTACGCGATTTTCACCGGCACCAAAAACCTGCTCGATGAATTCGTCGCCGCCCCGGCGGACGCGCTCTTTCTTCTCAACGATCCCCCGACGGGCCTCGAAGCGCTCCTGCTGACCCCCCGCCACCCGCATCCCCAGGTCAAACGGGTGCAACTCTGGCTCAACGGCGACCTCACCATCCATCGCCTCCTCATGGAAGATCATTTCGGCGCCTTGACCGAACTGACCTTCACCAGGGTCCGGCTCAACACCCTTCCGCAGGGCGAGGCACCGGTGCAAGAACTGCTCAAGCTCGATCTGGCGCCCGGAACCGAAACCATCCGGCAATAACCAGCAGGGCTGGACCAAATTGGCCGGCCACAACGAATCAGGAAAGGTCGGCGCTCCGGCATGGCAAGGTCAGTGGCTCGCAGAGACTTTATAAAAAGCAGGTCCCGCATGGGCAAAGCCGCGCCAACGATGGCCGCGCCCCGATGGCGTCGAGGGCGGAAAAGCGTTGCCTCCGCGCCGCAAGCGGGTTACAACTGATCGACTTCTTGTTTGTGATGCAACGCTTACGCACGCTTCTCCGCCGGGGAGCCCGTGCCGGGGCAACCAACATCGTCCATCGATCTCGACCTGCATGCGCATCGCCGTTGTCTCCGACAGCCACGACCACATCCCCCACCTCAAGCGGGCAGTCCTGCGCGCCAACCGGGAGGGGGCCGAATTGCTGATCCACTGCGGCGATCTCATCTCTCCGTTCATGCTGTCCACCCTCGAACAGTTCAACGGCCAGATCCATGCGATCTACGGCAACAACAGCGGCGATCAGCATCTCATCGCCTCGCGCTGCGCCGCCCCGGGAAGCAGGGTCCGCCATCATGGCACCCACGGCATCCTGGCCATCGACTCGTTGCGTATCGCCATCGAGCATGAGCCGCGATGGGCTCGCGCCCTGGCCGACTCCGGCGCCTTCGACCTGGTCTGCTACGGCCATGACCATCTTTTTCATGCCGAACGACGGGGCGACTGCCTGTTGCTCAATCCCGGCGAGCTGCTGGGCAAGGACGCCCCCCCGACCTTTGCCCTTTTCGACACCGCCGACGGTTCCGTCCTCCGGATAGCAGTCGGCAAAAAACTGATGACAGACGAATGATCGCGCCCTATGCGATTGCGGTGCCGGCACGGAGCAGCGCGACCTGCCGGTTAATTCTTTTCCTTCCCTGATAACTATGAGCGACGAAACTTTTGCAGACCTTTTCCAGGACAAACCCGCCTCCCGCAAAACCCTCCAGCCCGGCAGCCGGGTGGAAGCGACCGTGGTCGGCATCAGCGGCGAGAACATCTTCCTCGATGCCGGCGGCAAGAGCGAAGGCATCCTCGGCGCGGCGGAACTCCGCAACGAAGCCGGTGAACTGACCGTTGCCGTCGGCGACCGCGTGCAGGTGTTCTTCCTGGCGTCACGGGGCGGCGAGATGGTGTTCACCACCCGGCTCGGCTCCGGCCAGACCTCTTCCCGCGAACTGGAGGAGGCCTTCCAGTCCGGCATCCCCGTCGAGGGCAAGGTGACCGGGGAGGTCAAGGGCGGCTTTTCCGTGACCGTCGCCGGACAGCGGGGATTCTGCCCCTATTCGCAGATGGACATCCGCAAAGTCGAGCATGCCGAGGAATACCTGGACAAGACCCTGGCCTTCAAGATCATCGAGTTCGGCGGCCAGGGGAGGAACATCATCCTCTCGGCCCGCGCCGTGCAGGAGGAACAGCGGCAGCAGGAGCGCGAACAGTTGAAGGCGCGACTCGTCGAAGGGATGCAGGTCAGCGGCATGGTGACCTCGATCCGCGATTTCGGGGCCTTTGTCGACATCGGCGGCATCGACGGCCTTATCCCCATTTCGGAATTGGCCTGGGGCCAGACCGACCGGGTCGAGGATGTGGTGAGCCGGGGCCAGCAGGTGGAGGTGGTGATCAAACGACTCGACTGGGAGCACGAGCGGATCTCGTTGAGCCTGAAGGAGACCACCGCAAATCCGTGGGACCAGGTGATCGCGAAATACCCGGTGGGTTCGGTCCACCAGGGCAGGGTCTCGCGGCTGGCCGCCTTTGGCGCCTTTGTCACCCTGGAGCCGGGCATCGACGGCCTGCTCCATATCTCCAAACTTGGAGCGGGCCGCCGGATTCACCATCCCCGGGAGGTGCTGGAAGCGGGCCAGGAGTTGACCGTCAAGATCGAATCGATCGATATCGACCAGAAACGGTTGGCCCTGACGCCCGAAGATTATGTCGCCAAGGAACCGGTGGAGAAGTATGTCCCGCCGCCGGTGAGCAAGGAGTCGTCTTCCATGGGGACCCTGGGCGATCTGCTGCAATCACAGATCAAGAAGAAAAGATAGCGGGCGGTTTGGTTCGGGTTGCAGGGGTGGCGCCTGCCGCTTCTGCAACCCCGGACAGCGGGAAGCGGTTCAATCGAACCGGCGGGCGATCTCGAACATGATGATGGCAGCGGCGGCCGAGGCATTGAGTGAATTGAAGGCAGCCCGCATCGGGATCGTCACCAGCACGTCGCACTGCTTGCGCACCAACGGCCGGATGCCCTTGCCTTCACTGCCGATCACCAGGCAGATCGAACCGGAAAAATCGGTGGCATAGATCGAGGCGACTTCGGCCTCCGCCACGGCCCCGTAAATCCAGAATCCCCGTTCTTTCAGCACGTTGAGCGCATCGACCAGGTTGACGACCTGGCAGAGGTGGAGGTGGGCGACCGCGCCGGCGGAGGTCCGGGCGACCGTGCCGGTCACCGGCACGCTGCGCTCCCTGGTCATGATCACGTGGGAGAAGCCGGCGGCCAGGGCAGAGCGGAGGATGGACCCGAGGTTGCGGGGGTCCTGGATGGAGTCGAGGGCCAGGATCCTGGCCGGATGCGCCTGTGCTTCGCCAAGGTGTTCCAGGAGGTCGTCGAGGGTCAGCAACCGGGCCGCGCTCTGCCGGGCCACCACGCCTTGGTGGCGGCAATGGGAAGGAACGCGCATCCTGGCGGCCTCGACAAACCGCACGGCAATCCCCCTTTCCCTGGCCAGGTCGATGATCTGTTGCAGCCGCGGCCCCCCCTTCCCCTGCTGGATCGAAATCTCGCTGATCGTCGCCGCCTGCTGTTCCAGGGCTTCCCGGACCGCGTTGATTCCCCAGATCAGGTCATCGGCGGGATCGTCCGCCGGGCTCCCTGCACCGGCCGGGGGCCTGGTCTCTTTTCTCATTCTCTCCATCACGCGTTCTCGCACGGCGGCTGGGGTTGGCCGCCGAGCGCACGCCGCTGGCGGCAACGCTCGGCAATGATGATGCTGCGCAAGCTCTCCACCGCCTCTTCAAGGCGGTCATTGACGATCAGGTAGTCGTAGCCCCCGGCACACGCCAGTTCCTTGCGGGCATTGTTGAGCCGCACGCCGATGGTCGCCTCGCTTTCGGTTCCGCGTCCGCGTAGACGACGTTCCAACTCCGCCAGCGACGGCGGGGCAATGAAGATGGTCACCGGATGGGCCCGTTGCCGAACCTGGGCCGCCCCCTGGACATCGATATCGAGGATGACGTCGCAACCGGCCTGTTGGTGCCGGGCCACTTCATCGACACTGGTACCGTACATGTTACCATGGACCTCGGCCCATTCGAGAAAACCGGATGGCCGCCGATCACGGATGGCCGCAAAAACCGCTTCCTCGGCAAAATGATAATGGACGCCGTCGACCTCGCCGGGCCGGGGCGGCCTGGTGGTGTGCGACACCGAGAAAACCAGTCCGGGCAGGTCCCGCATCACCCGTTTGACGATGGTTGTCTTGCCGCATCCGGAGGGAGCGGACAACACCAGCAACAGACCGCTTGCCATCATTCCCCCTCGACCTTGCCCTTGGCGAGCAACAGTTCCGGATGCCGCTGCTCCTGTTCCAGGGCCAGCAAGCGCTGGTTGATGGTTTCCGGCTGTACCGAGGACAAGATCAGGTGGCCGGAATCGAGAATCAGGATCGCCCGGGTCCGCCTGCCCTCGGTCACATCGATCAGTTTCTTTTCGATCCGGGCATCCTCCTTCAATTTCCGAATGGGCGAGGAGCCGGGATTGACGACGGCGAGGATCCGATTGACCTTGACGGCATTGCCAAAGCCGATGTTGATGAGTCTGCTGTCCATGGGTGATGACGGGGGTCGGAGAAAAACAGGGGAAAGTGCGCTGGCTATTCGATGTTCTGCACCTGTTCGCGCAGCTTCTCGATTTCATTTTTCATTTCCACGCTCAGGTGGGCGATGCCGGCGTTGGCGATCTTGGAGGAAAGGGTATTGACCTCGCGGAGGAATTCCTGCAGGAGAAAATCCAGCCGCCGCCCCACCGGTTCTGTGCCGGCCAGAAAGGCGCGAAATTGGGCCATGTGGCTGTCCAGGCGGGTAATTTCCTCGGTGACGTCGCTCTTGTCGGCCATGATCGCCGTTTCCTGGGCCAGGCGGATGGGGTCGAGGTCAAGGCCGTCGAGCAACTTGCCCACCCTGAGTCTGAGCTCGTTCTGACGCTGTTGCTGCACTTCGGGAATGGAGCTGTCGATTTGCCGAACGATCGCCTCGAACTTGGCCAGACGTCCGAGGAGTTCCTGCTTAAGGGCCTGCCCTTCCTTCTCCCGCATGATGTCGCAATCCCTGAGGGCCCCATCCAGGGCAGCAGCGATCAGCAGCCATTCGGCATCCATGTCCGGCCGCTGTTCCTCCAGGGTGATCACATCGCGCAGGGTCAGCATGTCGCGTAAGCTCACCGGCCCCTCGATGTCGTATGCATCGATCAACTGCTGCAAACAGCGGCGGTATTGATGGGCGACACTCTCGTTGACCGTGAGTTGGGGCTCGACGGTGGCCAATCCTTGCAGGCTGAAGGTGATATCGACCCGGCCCCGGTCGAGCACGGCAGCCACCCTTTTCTTCACCGGCTCTTCAAAGGCGGTAAACTGGCGGGGCAGAATCACCCGCTGGTCGAGAAAGCGGTGGTTCACCGTCCGGATTTCCGCGACCCAGGTTCTTCCCTGCTCCGAGGCTTCTCCTCGGCCAAATCCGGTCATGCTCCGTGGTCGCATTGACGCTTCCTTCCTTTCGGGATGTCTTCGCTTATGAAATGATTCGATCAGGCCTTATGAACTGGTCGTCGAGAGGGCTGCGGCCAGTTCGCCGGCCGAGACGCAGGCGGTGCCGATTTTGCCGACCACGATGCCGGCGGCGTGGTTGGCCAGGATCGCGGCTTCCCGCATGGTGCAGTCGGCGGCCAGCCCCAGGGCCAGCGTAGCCGCAACCGTGTCCCCGGCGCCGGTGACATCGTAGACCTCCTTGGCCATGGTCGGGATGGTGACCAATTCGTCGTCGGCCTGCAACAGCGCCATCCCGGCCTCGCCTCTGGTAATCAACACCGCCTCGCAGCCGATATCGTCGCGGATATGACGCGCCGCCGCCAACAGGCTCCGCTCGTCCTCAATCCGGATTCCCGCCATCTGCGTGGCTTCGTGGTGATTGGGCGTGATCACGGTAGCGCCGACAAAGCAATGCATATTGGCCGGTTTGGGATCGACGATCAGCGGCAGCTTGCGCTTCTCACGGATGCGGACCGCATGCAACAGTTGGTGCAGCCGGATCATCAACTGTTCGGAGACCACGCCCTTGGCATAATCCGACACCATCACGGCGTCAAAAGCGTGCACGTGTGCTTCAAGATACCGAAGCAGGCCGTCCAGCGAACTCTTCGACGGGAACCCGGTCTGTTCCCGATCGAACCGGACCACCTGCTGCCCCTGGGCCACCACCCTGGTCTTGACGGTGGTCGGCCGCTGTCCGACCACCAGCCCCGTGGTCGAGACACCCAAGGCCTCGACCAATTCGACCGCTTTTCGCCCCATGGCGTCATCCCCGATGATGCCGCACAAGGCCCCTTTTCCTCCGAGGGAAACGATATTGCGCAGCACGTTGGCGCTGCCCCCCAGCAGGAGATCCTCCCGCTGCACAGTGACCACCGGCACCGGCGCCTCCGGGGAAATACGGGTAGCGGTTCCCCAGAGAAAATGGTCGACGATGATATCCCCGATAACCAGCACCCTGGCGTCGGCGAAATGGGCGATACGATCCCGAAGCATTTGACCGGTCATGCTCTCCACAGTAAGCGAACGCTCACGTTCGTCTTATTTCATCACCTTGTTCAACTCGGTAATGACCGTATTGGATATATCGATCGAATCGGTGGCGTACAGGACTACATTCCGGGGCAGCACCACCGCATACCCGCTGTCTGCCGCAATCTTGCCGACGATTTCCTCGAGTTTCTTGATGACCGGATTGACGTGCTGCTCCCGCAGTTTCTTCAACTCCTGATTGGCCTCATCCTGTTTGGCCGCAAGTTCCTGACGCTTTTTCTGAAAGGCAGTAGCTTTCTCCTTTTTCACGCTGTCGCTCCAGGCTGAGCCCTTTTTTTCCATTTCTTTCTGCATGGCAATAAGGTCGCTTTCATCACTCTTGAAGGAAGCCTGCAACGAATCCATTTTCTGCTTAATAATATTTTCTGCTTTTTTACCGGCAGTGGAAGTGGACAGCACCTGCTTCATATCAATAACAGCAATTTTGGTATCTGCCGCCAAAGCATTGCCATTGGAAAGCACAGACGCAACAATCAGCAAGCTGCCGATGCAGCCGATCATGGTTTTTACAATGTTCACAGTTATAACTCCTTTACGTTTAGTTGGATTCCGCCACCGTTCGATGGTTCACTGCGCAAGGAACATCAGGCAGACAAAATACAAAACCGGGCAGGGAACAATTCCCTCGCCCGGTTATTAACCCATCGCAATGGCATGTTATTTTACAATAACAAAGTCATCCCGCCGATTCTGCGCCCAGGAAATTTCATCATGGCCGAACAGCAGCAGTTTTTCTTCGCCGAAACTGACCGTGGACAAACGATCGGCGCCGACGCCCAAGTTAATGAGATAGGACTTGGCGCTCTGGGCACGACGTTCACCCAGGGCGAGATTGTACTCCTGCGTGCCCCGCGGGTCGCAATTACCCTCGATCCTGATCTTTATCTGAGGATTCTTCTTCAGAAAATCCGCATTGGTCTCAATACGTTTCACCTGTTCGCCGGCAACCTTCGAGCTGTCAAACTCGAAATAAACCGGAACCATCGGCCCGGAAGTTCTCCCTTCCATGATGCCCGAATCCGCAGTTTCCAGCGATTCCGTTACCCCGGCACCCTCTGTTCCTTGCTGTGCGGTTTCAGATGCTTTCTTGCTGCAACCCGTCAAGCTCAAGCCGAAGACAAGCACCGCAAATGCGGCCAAGTGAAACATTTTTTTACTGCTCATTTCTCCCTCCCGTATAGTGAAAATTTAAAAAATGCACGAAAGTACAATTTACTGTTCCAACCGAGAAATACAACAATTTTTTCCCGGAAAATGAATTTCCTTGCAAAAGCAGGACAGCTTCTCTAAAGTCATTCCGCTCGCTATATCAGGGGGATCTTTTTCCTCTTCTTAATAAGAAAAAGAATTACTTATATGAGTTTATCGCACTCCACTCCGACCGACATCCTTGAACGACTTCTCTGCCGCAACCGCTTCGGAACATTTTTTGGTGTCCCCCAGCCGGTATTCGACCAGGTCTGGGGCAATCTGACCCGACCCGAAGGCGACTCCGTTGCCTATGTCTCCATGGAAATCGGCGCCGACCCCGATGTCTTCCACCCGGTTCGGGATCTGCTCGCGCGGGAGGATATCAAGGAGCATCCCGACGCCCAATTGCACGATCTGGTACAAAAGTATGTGCATGGTCCTCGAAAAATCCCCAACTACAGCGGCGGCCTCGGGGTGCTGGCCGGCGACACCCTCAAGAGTCTCGCCGACCTCCACATCCCGGCCCTGGCCGTCAGCCTGCTGTACCGGGAAGGATATTTTTCCCAGATCGTCGATTCCAAGGTGGGACAGATCGACCACGCCACCCGCTGGACCCCCGAGTCGACCCCCACCCTGTTTCAACTCCGGGACCCGCAGGCATCCGACCGGCCTTTGATGATCGCGATCCCCTTTTACAACGGGCAATTAAAACCAACGATGGTCAAAGCCCATGTCTGGATGAAGTTGGAGATTGCCGGCGAACTCGATTATTTCGTCCCGGAATTCCTGTTGGATTACAGCCTGCCGAACTCCCCGGTCTGGGTCATGGAGTCGGCCCATCAACTCTACAATGCCAAGTCCGCGATCATCAAGGCCAACCAACGACGCATGCTGGGCTCGGCCATCCTGCCGCTCCTCGAAGCCCTGGGATTCACCACCCGGACCATCCACCTCAACGAACAGCACGGAGTCACCGTCACCCTGCATCTCATCCTGCAAGAGTTGCAGGCCGCTCTCGGCGATTCCTTCCTGGACCGGGTCACCGATGCCGACATCCTCGCCGCGACGGCCTCCGTTTCCCGCAAAATCGTCTACACCATCCACACCCCGGTCAAGGCCGGGCATGATCGTTTTCCCCGCGATCTCTATTCGGCGATCAGCCACAAGGCCTTTCAACGGATCCTCAATCTGCTGGCGCACGACGACGAGGTCAGCCATGAATACAATTTCACAGCCATGGCCATGCGGATCAACCGGGCTATCAACAGCGTCAGCCGGCTCCACCGCGATGTCACCAAGAAGCAATTTCCCGCTTTTGCCGACAAAATAAAGGCGATCACCAATGGTGTCCATCACCTGACCTGGATCAGCGAAAACCGCGCCGCCTGCTTCAGCCGGATACCCTCCCTGCACAACTGGCGCACCGATCCCGGCTGTTTCGGCGCCCTCGCCGGCCAGGACACGACGATTTTGACCCGGACGCTCGCGGAGGCCTGGCGCGCGGACAACCGATGCCTGATCGACTATGTCAACGCCATGCTCAAGCGTCACCGCGAGCAGATGGTGGAAACCTGGATCGACCCGCCCAACCATCTCTCCAGTCTGCCTGAAACAGAGTGGCTGAAGCCGGAGGTCTTCACCATCGGTTTTGCCCGAAGATTTTCCACCTACAAACGGGCCGATCTGATCTTCGACGACATCGGTCGCCTTGCCGACATCCTGCTCGCACACAATTGGCCGATCAACTTCCTCTTTGCCGGCAAGGCTCATCCCGCGGACGAACCGGGCAAATCGGTGCTCAAACTGATCCTGGACAATCAGGAAGAACTGTACATCCGCAGCAAGGGGCTGGGCAAACTGGTCTTCATCCCCGGATACGACATGCAGCTTGCCAAACTGATGGTCAGCGGCGTGCACGCCTGGCTCAACAGCCCCAAACGCCCCCTTGAAGCCAGCGGCACCAGCGGCATGAAAGCGGCCATGAACGGGGTCCCCAACATCAGCATCATGGACGGTTGGTGGGTCGAAGGCTATCACCAGGGACAAACGGGCTGGAAATTCGGCTATGAAGGTCCGGTTGCAGAGGCCGACCTGAGCGAAGCCCCCGATGCCCTGCTCTACACCGAGGATGCCGCCGCCTTCTACGAACTCCTGCCCACCGTGCTCGGGATGTTTTACGAACACCGCGAATCGTATATCGCCAAGGCCCTCAACAACCTGCGACTCAACATCCCGATCTTCAACACGCACAGGATGGTGGCCGAATACGTCGCCCAATACCACCTGCGACTCCCTTCGGCGCTGGACGACACCCTCAACCACTTCCGCCGCTTGTATCAGAGCGAAGAGGACGGGGTGTAACCGTTTCCATCGCCAGGATGGTCAGGAATATTCATCCGCGGAGCGAAAGGTGCTTTCCCTCTACAAAAGCAGTGCTTATCACTCCGAGGTACAGTATAAGAATCTTCATCTCCCCTCGACCCGACCGACACGGCAGTAAAAAGCGGGTTCGATCGGACAGAGCGGCCGCGCCCCTTCTCATCGTCCCGCAATCTCCTGACGACAGCCGCCGCAGACAAACCAATTGATTCGACGTGATAGAGACTACCCAAGGAGAACCCATGGCCCGCCACATCAACCCCAGCAATTCCACCAACAAAACCATCGATGCCATTGACCGGAAAAGAGAACGGGAACGGCAGTTCATGCTCAAAAAATCACGAGAAATGGCCCCGGAACTGGCGGTCTCCCTGGTGCAGCGGCTGCTGGATCTGCATATCATCGAGACCAATTCCGTCCATGCCATCCAGGAAGTCATGGCCAGACAACTGCAACAACTGGGCGACATGGAAGAATTCGACATGCAGTTCAAAATCGCACCGGTCAGGAACCTGACCCCCGATCCCAATGTCATCAGCCTGTACCTGACCCAATACATCGTTGAAGATCTGATTGATCATCCCAATATCCAGGATGTCTTCGGCGACGATCTGGAGATCTACCGGGCGGTGGATTCGGTGCTCTCCAAAATCCGCCCCCACTGATCATGCCGCGTCATGGCGGGTACCCACCCCACTACTGTACCTTCTCTGCTTTTCGCCACCGGGACCGGAGAAATTCTCGACTACAGCGGCCTGACCATGGCCGGCAGCGCCGCCGGCCGATGGTATAAACCGCAACTCGAAGACCTGATCGAACTGCCACCGGGTAGCGAACTGTTCACCTTGCCGGGTCGGCAACCGATCGGCATCGAACCGGAAACCGACGAACCCGCCCTGCTCGGCACCAACCCCTTCCATCCCGGCGAACCGATCCAAGCCGTGGCCGCCTTCATGGCCCCCGCCCATACGGCCATCTATACGGCGGCCTATCACACCCATGAAACGGAAGCGCCCCTGCTGCCGCTCTTTGCCTACACGGCCGTCGGTTGGGCCGACGGCAAATTCTGGGTAGCGGGTTTCCGCAGCGATGCCGATTGCCGGCAGGATGCCCTGCAATTCAATCAACGTCTCCTGGAGCAGCGCACCCGCAAACACCTCCGCCGCCACCGCGACAACCGGCTGGTGCAGCATCTTGGCAAATGTTGCCTTACCTACGGCTGTCCCGCGGCCCGCAACTATTTCCTCGGTCGCTGGGAAGCCCCCCTTCCGTGTTCACCCTCCTGTAACGCCGCCTGTGCCGGCTGCATCTCGCTCCAACCTTCTGGATGCTGTCCCTCAACCCAAGATCGGATCACCTTTGTGCCCACGGAAAAGGAGATCGCCGAGGTGGCGGTTGCCCATCTCGAGACCGCGCCGCGCCCCGTGGTCAGCTTCGGCCAGGGCTGTGAAGGAGAACCGCTCCTTCAGGCCGCGGTGATGGAAAAAAGCATCCGCTTGATCCGCTCGCACACCGGCCATGGCACGATCAACCTCAACACCAACGGCAGTCTGCCCGAAGCGGTGGATCGTCTGGCCACGGCCGGCCTGGATTCGATCCGTATCTCCCTGAACAGCGCCCAGCCTGAACAGCATCGCCGCTATTACCGGCCCAAGGGTTTCTCCCTGACGGATGTCTGCCACTCGATCGCGGTCATGAAAGGCCATGGTCGCCATGTTTCCCTCAACTATTTCATCCTGCCCGGCTGCACCGACGATCCGGCGGAATTCGCGGCCCTTTCGGCATTGATCGCCGAATATCATCCCGATTTCATTCAGTTGCGCAACCTGAACATGGATCCGGAATACTATCTTCGGGTCATTGGCCATCAGGCGGACGCCCCGCCGTTGGGGATCAAAAACTGGTTGCAGCGCCTTAAAGCAAAGTTCCCGGCCCTGGGTTTTGGCTATTACAACCCGCCCCTGCGTCCGTAACGGCAAAGGGTGCGTCCAGGCTCGCACCCTCGACCGGATCATGCACCGCAAAAAAAGCCGCCGCCTGCGCCCAAGCCGCTTCGAGGGAACAACTGGCCTGGACCTTGGCCGCCAGATGGTGACCGAAAAAGTAATTCTTGGCAAAATAGTGCGTGAATTCCTTCAACCGTCCCAGTCGCCGGTCGGGATGAAACCGCTGGACCAGCGCGCTCACGAACTCCTGATACAACCGCGGCAGACAAATATCCGGCTCCGGGATCTCCATCCCGTAGACCTCACGGGCAATGACGGCAAAAATCCACGGCGTCCGGGCCGCCGCCCGCCCAATCATCAACCCGTCGGCCCCGCTCTCCTCAAGGCAACACCGGGCACTCGCCGCCGAGTCGATGGAACCGTTGGCGACCACCGGAATATTCACCCAGCCCTTCACCTTACCCACCCATGCCCACCGCGGCCGCCTGGCAAAGGGTTCCGCGCGCAGGCGGGCATGCACTGTCAGCATCTCGATCCCCTCGCCGGCCAGCATCCGGCAAAAATCGCGCAACTTACCCTCGTCCAGGGTCTCGCCGAGCCGGATCTTGGCCGTGAGCGGCAGGGAAGTGAGTTTCCGGGCACAGGCCACAATGCGCCGGACGCGCTCCGGGTCTTCCATCAAGCTGCTGCCGCCACCTGCCCTGCGCACCAACGGGGCGGGACAGCCAAGATTGAGATCGACGACGTCCGCCCGGAGACGATGCAGGGCTTCAAAAATCCGGGGCATGTTTTTATCCTCTGCCAGCAGGAGCTGATAGGAGAGGGGAGATTCCTGCGGCGTTCGCACCAGATAGGGAGAATGGTCCGCCCGCTCCACCGGCAACCGCGCGGCTGCGAGCATTTCCGTGCTGAGCAGCCCGATCCCACCGAAGTGGAGGATTGTCGTCCGCAGGGCCGAGTGGGTCAAGCCCGCCATAGGCGCCAGCAAAAGCGGCGGCCATATTTCCTTTCCCCCTAGGCGCATCCGGATCCGCCCATCACGTGGCTCAAGAAAAACAGTTGCAATTTCTGCCTTGACATCAAAACATTGATCATGGTAATTTTTAATAATTATTATTTATCAATTCTTTCATCGCTACTGAACAGAGTCCCGCATGAACGCGCCTTCCCCCATGATCCGGCTGACAACGCAACGACAGATTATTCTTGAAGAACTGTCGAAAGTGAAAACCCATCCGACCGCCAGCGAATTGTACGATATGGTCCGGAAGCGGCTGCCGCGTATCGGTCTGGGCACGGTGTATCGCAATCTGGAACTGATGGCGGAAAGCGGCATGATCCTTAAGATAGAGGTCGGCGGCACCCAGAAACGCTTCGACGCCACCACCGACGACCACTACCACATCCGCTGTTCAATCTGCGGCAAGGTCGACGATATCGATATACCGGTGATCAACGAGTTGGTGGCCCAGGCAGCAAATACCTCCTCCTATCTTATCCTCGGCCATCATATCGAATTCACCGGCCTCTGTGCCACCTGCCAAAAACAGCAGCACGCCCAACCAGCTCGCTGACGACATTTTCCCTTGCCCCAAATGCCAAGAGCGGTTCTCCTTACGGAGAACCGCTCTTTTTTTTACCTCGGCGAACCGCGGTGTCAGGTAAAGACGACCCGGCAAAAGCGGCGCTTGCCAACCTTGAGGAGTACCGTGCCTTTGGCGGGGATAGCCGCATTGATATCTTCCACCTTTTCCCCGTCTATCGAGACCGCGTGCTGCTGCATCATGCGGCGGCCATCGGAGGTCGATTTCACCAGTCCCGCATCGAGAAGCAGTTTAGGCACCCAAATCTCGGGCTCGCTGGCAACGATCCGCACCTCCTCAATCTCATCGGGAATTTCGTGGCGGGCAAAGACCTGCTCGAAGGTCCGCTCAGCTTCCTCGGCAGCCGCCCGGTTGTGAAATCGGGCCACCATTTCCTTGGCCAGCCGCACCTTGGCCGCCTTGGGGTGGAGCTGCCCGGTGGCGATCTGCTCCTTCAAAACGCCGATCTCGGCCAGGGAGAGATCGCTGAGCAACTCGTAATAGCGGAACATGAGCTCGTCGCTGATCGACATGATCTTGCCGAAAATGCTGTCCGGGGGCTCGGAAATACCGATGTAGTTCCCCAGTGACTTGCTCATCTTGTTGACGCCGTCCAGTCCTTCCAGGAGCGGCATGGTCAGCACCACCTGCGGTTCCTGCCCCCGGCTTCGCTGCAAATCGCGCCCCATCAGCAGGTTGAACAACTGATCGGTGCCGCCCAACTCGACATCGGCCCGCATCGCCACCGAATCGTACCCCTGGATAAGAGGGTAGAGGAATTCGTGGATTGAAATCGGCCGGTTGGATTCGAACCGTTTTTTGAAATCGTCCCGCTCCAGCATTCGGGCAACGGTCAGTTCCGAGGCCAGACGGATCATGTCATACGACGTGAGTTGTCCCAGCCAGGTCGAATTGAAGACAACGGTGGTTTTTGCCGGATCGAGGATCTTGAACACCTGATCCTTGTAGGTTTCGGCATTGCGTTTGACATCCTCCGGGGTCAGCGGGGGCCGGGTGTCGGACTTGCCGGTGGGATCGCCGATCAGGCCGGTAAAATCGCCGATCAGAAAGTGGACGTTGTGCCCGAGCACCTGAAAATGGCGCAGCTTCTGGATGAGCACCGTGTGTCCGAGATGAAGATCCGGGGCAGTGGGGTCGAATCCGGCCTTGATCGTCAACGGGACCCCGGTCTCCAACGACCGGGTGAGTTTTTTAATGAGATCTTCCCGTGAATGAAAATCCACGGCACCCCGTTCGATCAGGGCTATCTGTTCTGCTACCGACTTCATCAACACCCCCTACTTGGCGTATTCCACTGCTCTGGTTTCACGGATGACCGTCACCCGGATCTGGCCCGGATAGGTCAATTGTTCTTCAATGGCCTTGGCGATGTCGCGGCTGAGCAGCATGGTCTCCTCGTCGCGAATCTTCTGGCTGTCCACAATGATCCGCAGATCGCGACCGGCCTGAATAGCGTAGGATTTTTCCACCCCGTTGAAACTGTTGGCAATATTTTCGAGATCCTCCAACCGTTTGACATAGCTTTGCAGCATCTCTTTCCGTGCCCCCGGTCGTGCACCGGAAAGGGCATCCGCCGATTGCACCAACACATCGAGCACACTTTTGGGCGGCTGATCTTCATGATGGGCGCCGATGGCGTAGACCACATCCTCGGCCTCGCCGTATTTTCTGGCGAGATCACGCCCGATGATGGCATGCGACCCCTCCACCTCGTGGTCCACCGCCTTGCCGATGTCATGGAGCAGGCCGGCACGCTTGGCCTTCTTGACATCCAGACCGAGTTCGGCCGCCATCACCCCGCAGAGGAAGGCCACCTCCAGGGAATGCTGCAAGATATTCTGGCCATAGCTGGTGCGATATTTCAATCGGCCGATCAGGTTGATCAATTCGACATGCATCCCATGGGCGCCGACATCGAAGGTGGCGCGCTCCCCGGACTCACGGATGCCAATTTCCAGTTCCTCGGCGACTTTTTGCACAACCTCCTCGATCCGGGCGGGATGAATGCGTCCGTCGGAAATGAGCTGCTCCAGCGCCAGCCTGGCAACCTCACGCCGAATGGGGTTGAATCCGGAGAGGATTACCGCTTCCGGGGTATCGTCGATGATGATATCAATACCGGTCGCCGCCTCGATCGCCCTGATGTTTCGCCCTTCCCTGCCGATGATCCGTCCCTTCATCTCCTCGTTGGGCAGGGGAACCATGGAAACGGTTTTGTCGGCCACATAGTCGCCGGCATACCGGGCGATGGCAAGGGCCAGGATATTTTTGCCCTTGCGATCCGCTTCCATTTTCATCTCGTTTTCGATCCGTGACAACCGTTTGGCGCAATCCATCCGCGCTTCGCTTTCGATGGACTGCATGAGCTGGACCTTGGCCTCCTCGCGATCGATGCCGGCGATCTGCTCCAGCTTGTAGCGCTGCTCGTCGATCAATCCATCCAACTGCTTGTTCTTTTCGACGACCTCGGTTTCATTCGCTTCAAGGTGCTCCTCCCGATATTTCAGGCTAGCCTGTTTCTCTTCGAGGATCTGGAACTCCCGTTGAATCTCGTCAAACTTGCGATTCAGACGGCGTTGGTCCTCCTTGATCTCCAAGCGATTGGCCTTCAGTTCACGATCAGCCTCCTGCTTGATTAAAAAGGCCTCTTCCTTGGCCTGTAACAGGGCTTCTTTTTTAATCTGCTCGGCTTCACTGATGGAATTTTCAATGATCTGCCGACCCTGGAGCGCAATATTTCTTTGGTTTCCTTCCACCAATTTCTTGCGCAGAAAAATGCCCATGGCCAAACCGGCCACAAGATTGATTAACGCCAGAAATAACGTTGTTGCATCAAGTTCCATAAACAAACCACTCACCCCCTCTCTCTATATAAATAATGGGCCAATCGCGCTGCGCGCTTACCCGATGTGCACAAGATTGCCGTCATGAAGAAAAAGGAAAGGAACTGCGGAGCGGGCGCGATTGCAACAAACGAAAACGCCGATGAACATCGGCGAAGAGAAGTGCCCGAGCGTTTTCAGGATAGGCTCAGGTTATCCCGGTGGTCTTCAGCACGGAAGAAATCCAAGGAAAGTTTGCCGTAACAGACGAATTCGACAAACATTGTTCTTGATAACCGCCTGCGTGGAGGATTACTCATATATGGTAAACCTGATCGCATCAGAGTTGTCTTTCTCTCACTGGACCGGCACTGTCCGTTTGTACTCACGCAACCATCCTCTTTCTGCATTGAAAATGGCATCTATAAAAAAACAGCGGAATCATCCGCCGGTAAAGAAAAGCCCCCGCGCTGCCGTGTCAACGAAATGATTAAACCTAATTGAACTAGGTGGGCAGTGCCCCGGCTGACGGCTGGAATTCAATAAAGATTTCCATGATTCAGCTATAAGGCTGCCCTTTTTTTGCGAGTTGGCTCAATACTTCGCTGATCACCAACAGAGCAGGGGTACGTTTTTTACTCTCTTTTCATGTTAATTATTATAACAAATCTCTCTTCGCAACCAAACGAGAATCTGTAAAAAGTCAATCCAGGCCGGAAGCGACCTTCTCGATCAGGCGACCGACACCGGCTTCCTGCTCCTGACGGAATTCATGGTATTCACGATGTAACTGCACATATTTTGCCGCCATGCGCAAACAACCCAACACCAGCATCTTACTGGACGGCACGGAACTTCGGCTTATTTTGTCACTGCCTTCCAGTTCCAGACGCAGCAAGGCGACGACTGACTCTACCTCTTCTTCGGACGCATTGCTGTAAAAGGTGAATTCCTGCCCGAACAGGTGAAAACGTACCAGGCGCTCCTGCATCTGCGTCAGTGGTCTGCTCAGTTGTTCTTATTTTCCGAAGCATCGTTGAAAAGCGACCCCTGGATGCTGCCGTACGAGCCACTCTTCTCCGAAGATGCCCCCTGTTCGGTCTCCCACTGCTCGATACGATCAAGCAATCCGGCAACCCTGTTGCCGACCTCGGTCCGCTCGGTGCTCAATTGAAAAACATTGTTTTTCAGATCCGCACATTCGGCATCGCGTTCCTGCAAGGTATCCTGCAGAGCATGATACTCCGCTTTCAGTTGGTTGTATTTGGCCAACAGTTTATCGACGAACTCCTCCAGGCGAACCAATTCCGCATTGTTTTCCATGACGTATCCTTTAATATTTACAAGTTGCCGAAAAGGTTAACAAACCATAACCTTTCGAAATTATGACAGAACTCAACAGGGCTTTAACTATACAAATCGTGTCACCTGAACGCAAGGACTTTACTTGGAGCCGGGAGGGGAGGGCTCTTTTTTCCGGACCAACCCTATATCCGGGTGTATTCCCAGGCAACGGGACGCCCGTTCTCGTAGGGCATATACCCGTGAAATGGCCGTGGATCGGCGTCAAACACCAGGGGAAGGAAATAACGGTCCCCTTCCCACATGGGCAAGGTGTCGAGGGTAGCGATCGGATACCAGGCGAGATCTCCTTCTTCGTTGCTTCTTTTCAGCTCACCCGAGAAGGCGGCAATCAAAAAAATAAACCCGAGCCAATTTTCCCCCTCCGGCCCGAATCCGGTCCAATTAATGGTGCCCCGCAACTGCAACCGGATGCATTCGAGGCCGGATTCCTCCCGGATTTCCCGGCGCATGCAGGTGACAACATCCTCGGTCGCCCGCATTTTACCGCCCAGACCGTTGTATTTTCCGAGATGCTGGTCCGACTCCCTGGCATTCCGGTGCACCAGCAAGGTCCGAAACCCATCGGGGGAGACAATGTAACCGAGCGTACCAATGATGGGCATGTACATAGGTATTTCTTCTACCTCAATAAATACAACACGTTACCACGAAACAGCCCGGCGCTGTAACTTTTATCGCCGGGCAGCATGCAATGTGATACAATACCACTATGTTAACCGATCGTCCCCCTTCTCCTCCACCAGAACCGACATGTCCCATGATTTCTTTCCGATCGGAACGTAACGCGGCCCGACCCCTTTTCTTTGCTGTCTTTTTCGCCTGCTGCTCTTTGGCGCTGGGCATCGCACCCGCCGTATCCCCGGCGGCGGACGACTTCCCTTTCTATCCGTGCCTCAGGGCAAACGTCAAATTCTGGGAAGATATCTACAGCCGCTATTCCACCCGCCAAGGCATTGTGCATGACATGGACGATCTCAGTCGGGTCTACACGGTCATCGATCTCGTCGATTGGGAGTCCCCGGATTCGGCAAAAATAAACGGCGAACGCATCAAGGCGGCAAAAGAGCGGATCAGTGACATCCTCGCCGCTCTCGGGTCCGGCACGCCGCCGCGTACCGCCGAGGAACGCCGTATCGCCGGCCTTTTCCCGCCGCAACGCCAGACCGCCTTTTTTGAGGCCCGGGACACTATCCGGCTGCAAATCGGACAAAGCGACCGGTTTCACGAAGGATTGATCCGTTCCGGCAAATATCTGACCCAATTCAAGCAGATCTTTCTTGCCCAGGGACTTCCCCCGGAACTGGCTTACCTGCCCCACGTGGAATCCTCCTTCAACCCCAAGGCCTACAGTAAGGCCGGCGCCGCCGGTCTCTGGCAGTTTACGCGGTCTACCGGAAAAGAGTATCTGACCATCAACCAGTTGGTGGATGAACGTTACGACCCGCATATCGCCACCCGGGCAGCCGCCCAACTGCTCAAGGGAAACTACGAGCAGTTGCAAAGCTGGCCGCTGGCCCTCACCGCCTACAACCACGGCCGGGCCGGCATGATGCGAGCCGCACGGGAGATGGGCAGCTATGAGAACATTTTCAAATCATACAACCAAGGTTCGTTTAAATTTGCTTCTCGCAATTTTTACTCGGAATTTCTTGCCGCTATGCGGGTTGCCATGCGCACGGGCAACAATCCGAAATTTCCGTTCGAACGGCCGGAGTCGACGATCACCATTCAACTCAAGGAAGATATGCCCATAGGTCGTCTCCGTTCCTCTTTCCGCATCTCCGCCGAACATTTTGCCCGGCTCAACCCTGCGCTGCTGCCCCCTGTGCTCGAAGGCGAGAAGGCCGTCCCTCAGGGTTATCTGGTCCGTCTGCCCTCGACCAACCAGAAAAAAATACGTCTCTAGCAATAACCCCCGATATCACGGCTCCGATCCCCGTCCGACCGGCCATCAGGCCCCCGTTCGAACGAACTTCGCCGCCATCCCCTGGAGAACTCTCGATATAACCAGCAGGGCTGGACCACATTGGCCGGCTCCAACGAACAAGGAAAGGTCGACACTCCGGCATGGCACCGCCACCGGAACCAACACTCATGAATAACCCCAAGACGAACATCATGGATATCTCAAAAACCATTGCAGAAATGAAAAAACGGCCCGATTTTAATGAGAAGGTCGGCATGATCCTCATTCACAACGGCACAGTGCGCAGTTGGTCGCGCAATGATCGCCAGCAAGTCACTGCGCTGGAAACGGAGGTCAATTTCGAAAAGATTGAGCGTCTTCGTCAAGAATATCTTGAATGGCCAGGTATTTATGACATAATAATTGAGGCTCGTTCCGGCCATTTCGCCCCCGGTGACGACCTGCTGTTCATCCTTGTTGCCGGCGATATCCGGGAAAACATCAAGCCGGTACTGGCCGAATTGCTTGACCGCACCAAAGCCGAGGCCATCCATAAGAAAGAAAGCATGCGGTAGCCCCCGATCCTCCCGTGTCTGCCTGTGGCCAACCCACGCAAGGAGCCCTTGTATGACTTCAGCCGAAACGTTTATCGAAAAATTCAAAAAAATCCGGACACTCCCTCATATCGTCACCCGGCTTGTCCAGTTGGTCAACGATGAGGAGTCGACCTTGCAGGACTTTGAAGCGGTGATCCGGCTGGACCCCGCCCTTGTCGCCCGTTTGTTGACCCTGGTGAACAGCTCTTACTTCGGTCTCACCCGAAAGGTCGATTCCATCTCTCGGGCCGTTGCCCTGCTGGGCATGAAAAATCTTCACAATATCGCGGTGACCGACGCCATCCAAGGCATGCTTCGCAGCCAATCCGGTTCCACCGAATTTTCGCCGCAGCGCCTATGGCTGCACAGCGCCGCCTCCGGTATTTGCTGCAAGATGATCGCCGAACGCATTTTCACGCTCAATGGCGATGACGCCTATCTGTGCGGTATCCTGCACGATATCGGCTTGATCGTGGCCATGGGCGCCGATCAGGAAACCTTTCTTCAGCTCATCGAACAATTGACCCCCGCCGGTCCTCCGCTTGTGGAGCTGGAACGTCAATTGTTTCATACCGATCATTGCGAAATAGGATACATCCTGGCCAAGGATTGGCGTATCCCCGACCCGATCGCCGAGGCCATCCGCGATCACCATCAGGACGACAACCGGACCATTGCCCCTCACTCCCCCACCGGCATCCTCCAGATGAGTGAATATATCATCCAGCAGCTCCATTTTCCCGCCATCAAGGACGGACTGTTCTTCAGCCTCGCTCCCTCCCTGGCGGCGCACATTCAAGGCAACGTGGAAGAATACAAGGTTCTGGCGGAAGATCTTCCGGAAGAACTTGAAAAAACGAAGAACATGTATGGCGGCTGAGGCCATGCCCATGACCTTGACTCCTCTTTTTGCCGATCTTGTCGACCCGATTGGGGAATTGACCGCGCTGCGCACCCATCTGGAACAAGAAACCGAAGAACTTTTTTTCTTCTGCCTGGATCATTCCGGCCACCATGTCGCGTCCGCCGGCTTTCCCCTGGAAGCCGGCCTGGCGATCCGGCACATCGAGGAGAACGAAAAGAAATCCTCGGAACTCGCCTTTGCCGCCCAGGGTCGGATGTTCTTCCTGTTGGCCGTCCCCGATCTCCAGGGATACATCCTGGCAACCCCGAGTTCTTCCGGTCAAAGCAAAGACGCTGCCCACTGGGTTGCAACCATCATCCGTCTTGCCGTCCGCCTCTTCCTCGCCCATCGGGAGACGACCGAGACGGTCAACCGGCTCCGGATCCAGAAAAAGCAATTCGACCGGAAATCGGCGGTCCTGGAAAAAAAATTCCAGGACATCATGGCCGAAAACGAACAAAATTACAGAAAGATACAAGACCAACAACTCAATTATTCCAACACCCTGCAAGCGGAAATCAAAAAACAGACCGCAGAACTGCGGACCGCCAAAAAAGCCGCCGAAGCCGCCAATATCGCCAAGAGCGAATTCCTGGCCTCCATGAGTCACGAAATCCGCACCCCGATGAACGGTATCATCGGCTTCACCGACATGCTCCTGGAAACTGGCCTCGACAGCGAGCAGGAGGAATTTGCCCAGACCATCAAGCGCAGTGCCGACGCCCTGCTCTCGCTGATCAACGACATCCTCGATTTCTCCAAGGTCGAGGCGGGAAAACTCGATTTGGAATGCATCAATTTCGATCCCGAAATCACCGCCCAGGATGTCTGCGACCTGATCCGGCCCAAGGTGGTCTCCCGTCCGATCGAGGTCCTCTGCCGGATCGACGATGCCCTCCCGGCCAACGTCATGGGCGATCCGGGCAGATTCCGTCAGGTCCTGGTCAACCTGATGGGGAATTCGGCAAAATTCACCAAGCAAGGCGAGTTGGAACTGGCGCTCAGGGTTGACGAAGAAACCGACGAGACCATCACTTTGCACGCCACGATCCGCGACACCGGCATCGGTATCCCCGAAGACAAGCTGGAATCGATCTTCGAGGCCTTCCGCCAGGCCGACGGCTCCACTACCCGTGAATATGGCGGCACCGGTTTGGGGCTTTCCATCTGCCGCAAAATAGCCAGTCTGATGGGTGGTCATGTCTGGGCGGAAAGCCAGACTGGCAAGGGTAGTGTCTTTCATTTCACCGCCAAGCTGCAAAAGGCGCAACAGCAACAGACCAAGACCTTCAGCAAAGTCAGCTTGGCCGGTAAACGGGTGTTGATCGTCGACGACAATCTCACCAACCTCAGCATTCTCAAGCATATCCTCCATGCCGCGCAGCTTGAGGTTGTGGCGGTAGCGGACAGCAGCATCGTACCTTCGATGTTGCGACAGGCCATCGCTGACCGCCGCCTGTTCGATCTGGTCATCCTCGACATCCAGATGCCGGCGCCGGACGGATACGCCCTGGCTCAGATGATCCGCCACGAGCTCCCCGAGACCGCCGCCATTCCCCTGCTGGCCTATACATCGACAACAGACAGGAATGCCCAGCGCTGCAAGGTTGCCGGTTTCGACGCCTTTCTCACCAAACCGGCCCGGCGGGAGATTCTCTTCAAAACCATCGAAAAATTGATGGGGACCGACGAACCGCCTGAGATTGGGCCGGCCGCCAAGGAATCGTTCATTACCCAGTACAGCGTCCGCGAGGAAATCAAACAATCGGTCCGTATTCTCTTGGCCGAGGACAACCCGGTCAACCAGAAGCTCGCCGTGCTGATCCTCAACAAGGCCGGCTACAAGGTCGAGGTGGTCAATAACGGCCGCAAAGCGGTTGAGACCTTCTCCGGCCACCCGGAAAATTTCGATCTCATTCTCATGGACATCCAGATGCCCGAAATGGATGGACTTGCCGCTACCAAGGAGCTCAGGGCCAAAGGGTTCACCGCCATCCCCATCATTGCCATGACCGCCAATGCCATGAAAGGCGACCGGGAGATCTGCCTGGAGGCAGGCATGAACGATTACATCACCAAGCCGGTAAAACGGGAAATCATCTTTGAGATCATCGAGAAATGGCTGCATCGCGAACTGGGGAGATAACAGGAGCGGCAGAACCCAAGGCGCTGTTTGCTCCGATAACAGACCCGGATTCCGCCTCTCCTTCCGCCGGCAAGAGCCACCGCATGCATCGATGGGCCTTTGCCTTGACGCCTCCGAACAACCGAGGCGTTCATTTCATCCGCATCGGCGTGCGCATCCTGCTGATCATGTGGACGGAATTTTCGCGGACCCACCTGGCCATCAGGGCCTCTGCCCTCACCTTTGCCATCCTGCTTTCCCTGGTTCCCATCTTGGCGCTCAGCACCTCCATCCTCAAAGGACTGGGCAATGACGAACAATTAAAACAGGCGGCTATACGCTTCATCGACCAGTTGGAAACACCGGTTCTAGCAAAACAAGCCCCCGCGCCCACAGACGGGGAACAACTCCAGCCGACCGCACCCGGACGACCCGATCTCCCCTCCCCTCCACCCGCCATTACGGCAACCGCTCACCTCCACCGGGCCGTTGATATCATCTTTCAATACGTTGACCGCACCAACTTTGCCGCCCTCGGCGTTTTCGGCGTTCTTGCCCTGATTATCGTCGTCCTGCTGGTCCTTTCCTCGATAGAAGAAGCGATGAACGTTATCTGGCATACCCGGCAAGGACGGCCGTTCCTGCGGAAAATAATGGATTACATGGCCCTGCTGATCCTGCTTCCCCTTTCCCTCAATGTGGCGCTGGCAGCGGAAGCCATTCTTGCCAACAAACAAATCATGGCTCAGCTGGCCGTTCTTTTGCCGTCGCCCTGGATGCTGACCCTGTCCATCAAACTGGCGCCCTTTGCCTGTATTGTCCTTACCCTGATGACCATGTATCTGTTTTTCCCCCACGTGAAGGTGAACAGATCCGCAGCCCTGACCGGGGCGATTTTCGCCTCCGTCTTCTGGTTCATCTTCCAGAAGTTGTACATCGTTCTCCAGGTGGGTGTGGCCAATTATAACGCTATCTACGGCTCGTTCGCCTCCATCCCCCTTTTTCTCATTTGGTTGCAAATCGGCTGGACCTTCATTCTGCTGGGGGCCTCGCTGGCCTATGCCATTCAGCACCATCGTCACTACCACTTTTCCGCCGGCATACTTGCCCCCCAGCTCCAACTGCAGATCGCCTTTGACGTCCTCCGGATCGTCTACCACCATTTCGAGCAACGGCTACCAGCCACCCTGCCCCTGTTGTGCGAACAATTGCCACAGACCCGCTGCACCGACATCAAGACCGCGGTCGCCCAACTCATTAATGGCCACCTGCTCCTCAGCAGCCGCAGCCAGCAGGAAACGCTGTTCGTGCCGGCGACCACGGCGGACCGATTGTCTGCCGGCGAAGTAGTACGATTGATCCTCGGCGGCGAGCCCTCTCCCACTCCCGGCGGACACCTTGCCGCTCAGGCGGTCAATGCCGCGGCAAACGCGGTGGACGCCCCGTTTCTCAACCACAACCCCCTGCCGAACGACCATGAACCGACCGTTGCCCCAGACCATTCATCGAATTCTCGGCAGCAATAATATCCTCATCGTCGTCGCCGACGGCTACAACACTGCATCGGGCGACCAGCCGGGTAATTATCTGGCCGATATGGCGCTGGCGCTGGCGGCAAAGCTTTCTTCCTATGCGGTGGTCAACACCAAGTACAAACGGGAAATCATGGATCTTTGCGATGTCAGCGCCATCCAGACCCGTCCCAAGGTCAGGGATTCGTTCCTCCTGCCGATTAAAAAATTCAAGGATGAGATCGGGGCCAATGGCCTGCTGCCGCTTATGCTGCTCTTTCATTGTCTGCCCGCTACCGAGCAGCGCGAAGAGATGCTGCTCTTCGGCTATGGCCAGGGCGAACGCGCTTCCGTCGAAACCCCCCATCGCCCGACCATCTCGCCGTCTCTGCTCTCCAAAATTCGGGTTGCCGTCGAGGACCAGCATCTCCGCACGGCTCTTGCGCCGGTCGATTCCCCCTATTGTGGCAGGGAGACAACCCACCTCAACCAACTGTTCCGGCAAAAACAATTGCTGGCGGAATGGTACGATCCGGAAGTCCGTTCCGTGTTCATTGCCGTGCACCCTGACCTGGTCAGTCAACCGCAGACCGCCGAATCCATCGCCCGAATGTTGGCGCCCGCCTTGGCGCCGTTCAGCCTGGCCATGTCCCTAGTGCGCAATATTGACATTGGCAACATCGACGCCACCAATCCCGATGATTTGCAGTACATTTTTCGGCTGCCGGGCGACAAGCGGTATGCCGACCTGCTTCGGGAATCGTACATAGAGGAACTGGCGGGGTCGATTGCCCGCAATGGCCTGCTCCACCCCTTGGTTTTGCTGAAAAAAGACGATGGCCGCTATAAGATCCTGTGCGGCTTCAGGAGATTTCAGGCTCTGAAACGACTCGACCGGCCAACGGTGGAGGCCAAGGTATATCAGGAGACCGATTTTTCGCCCGAAGACTTCTTCAACATTTCGCTTGCGGAAAACACCAAACGAAGAAATCTCAATCCCATTGAAATCGGCAATTTTCTCGAATCGGCAGCCAGTTCCCTGGGGTTGAACAATGCGGAACTTGCCGAGCGGTTCGGCGGTACACTCGGTATCGGCAAACCCGGTCAGAAGGTCTCGCATTCCACCATTCATAAATACAGGAAGGTGAACCAGATTCGTCTTCGTGGCGAGTCCCCGGAAATCGTCTCCGATGTCATCAACGAAAAATTGCAATTCTCGGTCGCATCCGAGATGCTGGCTCCCATTAAAAACAGTGCTGATCGAGACAGTCTCTATCAACAAATCATCAAGCCGCTTGCCCCGACTCGTCCCCAACTGACCCAGTTACTCGCCCTTCTTGAACACATGGCCCCCCAATTGAACGAGGCGATTGGACTGGAGGGCGTCCAGCAGGCACTGGCCAAAGCGATCAAGTCCCCTCAACCGGCCGCGACCCTAATCAAACTCCTGCAAAAAAAGGAAAATGGCCAACAGGTTTCAAGACAGGCAGCGTTCGAGAGTCGAATAGACGGCATCAGAAGGCGTTACTTCGGAGAACGGGCCAACAAAAAGGATTTCAACATTGTCCTGTCCTCTCCCTCGAATCAAGACGAAGTCATTATCAATTTCCGGATGAAGAAGGGGGAGACTCACGACATCCTCCAGCGATTGGGCCGCGCCTTGGAACAGAACGATCTTTTCACTGCACCCCCGGAGGAGCCCGCCCCTGAAAAGAAATAAAGGATGCCCCCTTTATTTTCGCATGCGAAAAAAGGCATCCAGCCTTCTTCTCCACGCAAATCGGCGGAGCCGACATGACCGATTGATTCCCCCCGGTACTCGTTATCATCCTGCCCGCTTTCAGCCCACATTCATCCCTCGTATCTTTGTACCTGCTGTATTCTCTTTCTGACTCCTTTCGTACCCATTCGTTCGGCTACCGGACCCTGCGGGCATGCGCTCCCTGTCCTTCCCCTCTCAAAAAAAACGGTCCGCTCTCGCCAAACAGAAGATGTTTGGCAAGAGCGGACCGTTTTTTGTACAACTCCCTTAAAGAGCAACAATCCATTGCGATGATCAGCTAGTTGACCATAACGGGGCTCTCTACCGGCGTGGGATCAAAGCACTCTACAGCGGCTTGTTCGCCTCCATGTGCAGCACCAGATCCAACATCCGGTTGGAGTACCCCCATTCGTTATCATACCAGCTCATGATCTTCACCGAGGTGCCCAACACCTTGGTACAGAGGCCGTCGACGATCGACGAATGCGGATCCCCCTGAAAATCGATCGAAACCAACGGTTCTTCGGTATACCCCAGATAACGGTTGGCGGCGGCGGCGAGGGCCTTGTTGACCTCCGGAACCGTCGTTTCCCGCTCGACCTCGATCACCACGTCAACGAGCGAAACATCCGGGGTCGGAACACGAACCGCCAATCCATCGAACTTGTTCTTCAATTCCGGAATGACCAACGCAACGGCGGCGGCAGCCCCGGTCTTGGTCGGCACCATCGACATGGCGGCGGCCCGGGCCCGGCGGAGATCGGAGTGCGGAAAATCAAGTAGTCGTTGATCGCCGGTATAGGAATGCACCGTCGTCATCAACCCTCGCTTGATCCCGAAATTATCGAGGATTACCTGAGCCACCGGTGCGAGGCAGTTGGTGGTGCAGGATGCATTGGACACCACATGATGGATGGTGGGATCATATTCGTCCTCATTGACGCCCATGACAATGGTCTTGACCTCGCCCTTGGCCGGCGCCGAGATGATGACCTTGGCCGCACCGCCGTCGATGTGCGCCTTGGCGGACTCCATGTCACAAAAAAGTCCCGTACACTCGAGCACATATTCGGCACCGAGGCTGGCCCAGGGGATTTCACCGGGTTTTCGATAACTGGTAATGGGAATCGTCTTCCCATCGACAATCATGCTGCTTTCCCCGGCAACCACCTGTTGCGTTGAACGCCCCATGACGGAATCGTATTTAACCAGATGTGCGATGGTTTTCACATCGGTAAGATCATTGATCCCGACAATCTCAATGTCGGCGAAGGCGGGATCCTTGCTCAATGCCCTGAAAATATTTCTGCCAATCCTGCCGAAACCGTTTATCCCCACTTTGATCGCCATGGCATGCCACTCCTTACAGAAAAGTTAGGATGATGTACTTCTTTTCTTTCCGTCGCATCTCCCCGATCCTTCTCAAGGATTGCGTTGTACTGCCTCACTCGGGCCAGATCCCGTGGCAATGATCAATGGTTCTCTACGGCCACCGAACCAAGCAGCGCCCTATTCTACTGCTTCTACTGCTCTTCCTCCTGCATCCCCATCGCTTGCCGGTAGAGATGCAGATAGGCCTCCATCACCTTCTCCCAGGTATGGTTGTGGAAGATCCGCTCCACTGCGGTCATCTGCACCGACCGGAGAATATGAGGATGATGTCTGTACAGCCGCAAAGCCTCGGCAAGAACCCCGGCCAAACTCGTCGGTGTGTTCTCGCTGTAGGAAAACCCGGTTTCTCCGTTGATCACCTTGACCAGACCGCCCACCCGATGAACGATCGGGACGTTGCCGAGTAACTGGGCAATATAATCGGTCAGGCCGCACGGTTCATAACGTGATGGAATCACAAAAAAATCACCAGCGGCATACACTTTATTGGCAACTTGCGGATCGTACCCTTTCAAGTAGCAGACCCTTCCCTGGCCCGGACCGAGTGTTGTCAATTGTTCGAGTTCCTTCTCGAATTCGGGGGCCCCGGAACCCAGGAAAAGAAACTGAACCCATGGCTCCCGCGGCAACAATTCGCGCAGGGCCCGGATCAGGATATCCACCCCTTTCTGCGTGGTCAAGCGGCCAATAAAGGTGCCCAACGGCATATCCGTCGAGGCATTCAACACGCCGTACTGCTTCACCTGTTCCCAGGGACCTTGGGCCGCAATGGTTGTCAACAGGGAACCTTTGCACAGTTTTTTCCCCTCCAGTTCGCCTCGGAAGACATTGTATCCCGCTGCCAACCCCAAGGCTTCGGGAACGCTCGGATCAAAAGAGTCGGGATCGATACCGTTGGTGATGCCGGCGAGGGTGACCCCCCGCTCCAGCAGGGCGTGTCCCAACCAACCGGTGCGGGCGTCGTCCGGGGTCTGCTGCAATTCCCGGCCATACTGTTCGCTGACCGTGTTGAGGACCGCATAGTCCGAAGCGGCCATAAAGGGATCGAAACTATCGTCCAATAGACCCTTCATGATCACCCGGTTCGGCAGGCCGGTCACCGCCCGGGCAAAGGCCAGGTCGCCGACTTCCTGATGGTACCCATGGCCCGCGTTGTGAATGGTGACGACCGCTCCGGTGCGGCGGAAATAATGCCGGTAGCCACCAATCTCCCGCATCATCGCCGGCAGCGTCGCGGCATGACCATCATGACAGTGGATGATATCCGGGCGTTCGTCGAGAAGGATCATCAGGTCAAGCGCGGTCTTCTGCAACAGGATGTTCATGGCAAAATAGTCGAAATGCCCGTTTCCCTTGCGCTGCCAGTCCACCTCCCGTTCATCCTCCTCGGTATAGGTATACACGCCCCGCTTGGCGGCGAACCGGTCGGCCTCCACCAGAAAAACCGTGACCCCGTTCAGGTCGGCCTGCCAGATGGCGACCGGTTCCCGCCGCTCCTCGGCGGGGTAATCCATGTCCACTGCGAAGGTATGGTCATAGTGGCGCTCACCGATGCGGCAGCCCACGTCACCAACAGAAGCGAGCGCAAAGCCCAGGCTGGCGGCGTCCATGAACCCGTAACGCGGCAACACCACGCGGACCGAACAGCCGCCACTGGTGGCCAGGGTTTCCGCCAGTTGACGGCAGACATCCTTGACGCCCCCCGCACCGGCCAGTTTATCGTATTCCCGAGTGACCATCCACACCAGGCGGACTTCTCTGTTCTCCTCTGCCCCAGCTTCCACGCTCATGCTATCCTTTGGTTGAACGAACCGAAGCATGCCCCTTGCCGGTTCCGCACCGGCCGCCTGCTTCCCCGATCATCGCCTGCACAATTGTTTCGGCCAACAACTCCGGGGTCGTCCCGGTGGTTGCCAGCCGCAGATCCGAACCGGCCGCGTATAACGGCCTTCGCCTCTCCAACAGTGCCTCGACCTCATCCTGAATGGCCTGCCCGGTGAGCGAGGGCCGTTGTTGCCCAGATTTGGGATCATCCCCTAGTCGCTGCCTAATGGTGGCGAGGTCGGCATCGAGCCAGACCACCAGGCCGCTCTGTCGCAACTCCTGCCACTCCCGCTGGTGTTCGATCGCCCCGCCGCCTGTTGCCAGAACGGTTGCCCGCATCGCGGCCAGTTCCCGCAGCAACTGGCCCTCGGCCTGGCGAAAGAAAGCCCAGCCATGACGGGCAACGATATCGGCTATGGGACCGCCCAGCCGCTGGCACAACAATTCATCCATGTCGAGAAAGGTCCACTGGAGCCGGGCGGCAAGGATCCGCCCCACCGAGGTCTTGCCGGTGGCACGAAAACCGGTCAAAATGATATTGGGTGTCTGCATAGTCATCTCACTCTTTTTAGCATAAGGAAACCTCGCCGGCTGTTCAAGGAGAAAGCGGTAACCGTTTTTTTTTCTTTTCTTTTTAAGAAGCTATCCTTACTGTTCTTTGACAGAAAACGCACGGACACCTCCCCGGTCGACGGTATGGAATACAAAGACTACTACAAAATCCTGGGCGTTGACCGCAATGCCACCCAAGACCAGATCAAACAGGCCTATCGCAAGGTCGCGCGTAAGTTCCATCCCGACATCAGCAAAGAATCCAATGCCGAAGCCAAATTCAAGGATGCCGGCGAGGCTTATGAAGTCCTGAAGGATCCCGAGAAAAGAGCCGCTTACGACAAGTTCGGCGCCAACTGGCGCGAGGGCCAGCCTTTCGAGCCGCCTCCCAACTGGGATGCCGGTTTCGAATTCCGGGGCGCAGGATACACCGGTGGCGATGCCGGCGGCTTCAGCGATTTCTTCGAATCCCTGTTCGGTCACGGCCAAACGGAGAGGCAGTATTCGCACATCTTCCGGATGAAGGGGGAAGATCAGCACGCCAAGATCGTGATCTCACTGGAAGATGCGTTCTGGGGTGCCCGCCAGGCCATTACCCTGACCCGCCCGGTGGTCGATGCCAGTGGCCATGTCGCCACCAGACCCCATACCCTGCACGTCGTCATCCCGAAAGGAATCATCGAAGGCCAACGAATTCGCCTTGAAGGTCAGGGCCTCCCCGGTTATGGCGGCAGTCCGCCCGGAGACCTCTACCTGGAGATCGCCTTTCAGGAGGATCGGCTGTTTCACGCCGAAAAGCGGGACATTCATCTGACGCTGCCGATCACTCCCTGGGAAGCGGCCCTGGGCGCCTCCCTCACGGTGCCCACCTTGGGCGGCAACGTGCAATTGAAAATTCCTCCCGGATCGCAAGGAGGCAAGAAACTCCGGCTCAAAGGCAAAGGATTGTGTTCGGCCAGCCATAGCGGCGACCAGATCGTCACCTTGCAGGTCATTGTGCCCGAGGTGAGGACCGAGGAGCAACGCTGCCTGTATCGAGCCATGGCGGAACAGATGTCGTTCAATCCGCGTTCCGGATTGGAGAAATGAAGAATGACCGAACAAAGAATCTACATCCAGGGCATGGTCCTGAACGAAGAAACCCGCTGCTCCCTCGCCGACCTCTGTGCGTTGTGCGGCGTCAATGCCGAGATAATCCACGAGATGATCGAAGAAGGGATCATCTCCCCGGAGGGCGTGACCACGCGGGAATGGGCCTTTACTTCCATCGCCATCAAACGGGTGCAGACCGCCATCCGACTCCAGCGGGATCTCCGGGTCAACCTGCCCGGCTGCGCCCTGGCGCTAGATCTGCTCGACGAACTGGAAGAGCTGCGCCGCCTCTCCCGCTGCCGTTGAGTCCCGATCCTGTCCCGTGAACCCCTTCGCCGCCTTCTTCAGCCAGCTCCAACCCAGTTCCTTCCTTTTGGGGTGCACGACCGGGGCGATGCTGGTCACCCTCGTTCTGCTCCTGACCTTCACCCGTTGGCAACGGCGGCAATGGGCTCTTTCCCACCGGGTGGAGCGATTGCAGGAGCTGTGCCGGTCCCATGACGCCGAGGTGGAGCGGCTGCGCGCGGAACGCAACGAGCTGGCCAAGGAATGCCGGACCATCGACGTCGAAAACGGGTCGCTGCGGACCGCCTGCACCGCCTTGGAACAGCAAATTCGGGAGCGCACCGCCCTCTTGGACGAAACCCGCAAACAGATCGAGCAGGACTTTCACCTGCTGGCCGGAAAAATCATCAACGAAAAAGGGGAACTGCTCAACCGGCAGCATTCCTCCGCCCTGACCCTGCTGCTGCGCCCTTTCCACGACCAGTTGCTCGAATTCCGTAAAAAGGTGGAAGAAGTGCATGATCGCGATGCCCGGGATCGGGTTTCGATGATCAAGGAGATCGAACATCTCAAACAACTCAACCGCCAGGTCAGCGCCGATGCCGCCAACCTGGCCGAGGCCCTTCGTGGCGGCAACAAACTCCAGGGACAGTGGGGCGAAATGATCCTGACTCGGCTACTGGAAGCCTCCGGGCTGCGCAACGGGACGGAATTTGCTGTCCAGGTCAGCCTCAGGGCCGAGGACGGCACCATCTTTCAGCCCGACGCCCTCGTCTATCTGCCCGAGAACAGGACGGTGATCATCGATGCCAAGGTCTCGCTCAAGGCCTTTGCCGAGGCGCACAACGCCGGAGATGAGGCCCTGCGGCAGCAACAGGTCAAGCTGCACCTCGATTCGGTCAGACGCCAAATCAATCTTCTCGCCGGCAAGCAGTATCAGCACCTGACCGGCTGCGGCTCCCTCGACTTCGTCCTATTGTTCATCCCCATCGAGGGCGCGTTCCAGCTCGCGGTTGCACAGGATCCGGAAATCCTGCTCACCGCCATGCAGCGCAAGGTCATCCTCGCCAGTCCCTCGACCCTGCTGGCCATCCTCCGGACCGTGCACCATCTCTGGCGTATGGACGAACAAAACCGCAACAGTTTAGCCATTGCCAAACAAGCGGGGAATCTTTATGATAAATTTGTCGGTTTCACCGAAGCCTTCGAGGAAATCGGCCTCCGCCTCAATCAGACCCAGCAGGCCTGGCACACGGCACGAAACCGATTGAGTTCCGGTCAGGGCAACCTGATCGCCCGAACCGCCGCCCTGAAAGAATTGGGGGTACAATCGAGCAAACAATTGCCCGATTCCCTCAAAACCCCATCTGTCGGAGGAGAATCGTCATGAAAGACCTCAACTTCAGCATCGTGGCCCTGCTTTTTCTGCTGCTGCTCTCTTCCTGCGCCACCAAAGGCCAGACCGGCGCCGTCGGCGGGGCTGCAGCCGGTGCCCTTATCGGCCAGGCGATCGGGCATAATACCGGCGCGACCCTGATCGGCGCGGCGGTGGGCGGCATGCTCGGCTACATCGTCGGCAACGAGATGGACAAGTACGACCGCGAGCAGCTCAACCATGCCTACGAACGGGGTATCTCCAACCAGCGCTCGTCGTGGGTCAACCCCGATAGCGGCAACCAGTACGCGGTTACCCCGCAACCGGCCTATCAAAACCCCAGTTCGCACCAGGTCTGCCGGCGGGCGGAAATCGAGGCCATCATCGACGGCAAACCGCAGCGGACCTACAGCACGGCCTGCCGAGACCAATACGGCTCCTGGCAGTTACAGTAATCCGGAGCGTTAGGGAAAAAACGATGCCCAGGGGCGAACTCGCCGTGACCACCGGCAGGCGGCTGGAGATGATCGACCTGACCGGCCGCTTACAGCAAGTTGTGTCCGCCGGCGGCATCGAGGAAGGGATTTTGTATGTTTACAATCCCCATACCACGGCGGGCCTGATCATCAACGAGGGGGCCGATCCGGATGTGCAGCGGGACATTCTCGGTGCACTGGGGCGGATCGTCCCCGCCGATTATCCCTACCGCCACAGCGAAGGGAACTCGCCCGCCCATCTCATGACCGCCGTGACCGGTTCCTCGGTCACGGTGTTTCTGCATCAGGCCAGCCTGCAACTCGGCACCTGGCAACGCATTTTTTTCTGTGAATTCGACGGCCCGCGCAATCGCCGGGTCTGGTGGAAGATTCTCGCCGGATAATTCCGTCGACGGAGACGCTTATGTTCTTTGGGCTCAATCGCGCCATGGACGAACAATCCCTGATCGCCTTTCTCCATCAGTTCGGCGACGAACGCCTCACCCAAGAGCTGGTTCCCCGCATGAGCGAGGAGGAAATCCATCAGGTGGTCGACCTGCTGACCCGAATCATGCGCAACCACCTGAGCAGCGACGAATACCACCGTCTCTTCCTCGGCGAAGAGCATCATCACCACTGACCGTCCCCAATCCTCAATGTTCCTCGGCTGATCCCTCCATGCACTCCCTGACCAATCTGCGCCAATTTCTCGAGTTGTTGCGGGCCAACGACCAGTTGCTCACCATCGACACCCCGGTTGACCCTTATCTTGAAATCGCGGAAATCCACCGCCGGGTGATCGCCAGGGGAGGGCCGGCCCTGCTGTTCACCCGGGTCAGGGACTCGAAATTTCCGGTGGTGACCAACCTGTTCGGCACCAACCAGCGGCTGGAACTGGCCTTCGGCCGCCGGCCGCTCGAATTTGTCCAGAGACTGGTGCATCTGGCGGAACACGCGATGCCGCCATCGCTCGCCACCCTGTGGGACGCCCGCTCCCTGCTGGCGCAAGGGCTGCACGTAGGCCTCAAGCAGGTCAAAAACGGCCCCATCCTGGAATGCTGCCAGCAACCGGCGCGGCTGACCGAGCTGCCGATGCTCACCTCCTGGCACTCGGACGGCGGCCCTTTTGTGACCCTGCCGCTGGTCTACACCGAACACCCGGACGGTCTGGGCCACAACCTCGGCATGTACCGTATCCAGCGCCACGACGACACCACCACCGGTATCCACTGGCAGATTCACAAGGGCGGTGGCTTCCATTATTTCGCTGCCGAACAAAAAAATCAGCCCCTGCCGCTCACGCTGTACATCGGAGGTCCGCCGGCGCTGATGCTCGCCGCCATCGCCCCGCTGCCCGAGAACATCCCGGAACTCCTCCTCGCCTCGCTCCTGCAGGGAGAAAAACTGCAGATGGTGGCCGACCCCCGAGGCGGCCATCCTCTGGTCGCCGAGGCCGAATTCGCGATCAAGGGCAGCGTGCCGCCCCACCTTCGCCGACCGGAAGGCCCCTTTGGCGACCACTACGGCTACAACTCCCTGCAGCACGACTACCCGGTCTTCCAGACCACTCATCTCTACCACCGCAAGGACGCCATCTATCCTGCCACGGTGGTCGGCCGGCCCAAGCAGGAGGACTATTTCATCGGCGACTTTCTCCAGGACCTGCTGTCACCGCTCTTTCCCCTGGTGATGAAGGGGGTCGTCCAGTTGAAGACCTTCGGCGAAACCGGTTTCCACTGTCTGGCCGCCGCCCGGGTGGCCGACCGATATCCCCGCGAGGCCTTTGCCGCCGGCCTGCGCATCCTCGGCGAGGGCCAGCTCTCGCTGACCAAGTTTCTGTTGATCACCGACGGCAGCATCGACGTGGCCCACTTCCCGCGGCTCTGGCAGCATATCCTGGAGCGGATCCAATGGGACCGCGATCTCTTTGTCTTTGCCAATGTCTCCCAGGATACCCTCGATTACACCGGTCCCTCGGTCAACAAGGGGTCCAAGGCCATGATGCTCGGCCTGGGACAGGCCAAACAGAGGGACCTGCCCCTGGAGTTTTCCGGCTCGCTGCCGGACCAATGCTGCCGCCCCAACGTCTATCTGCCCGGCACCCTGGTGGTCCAGGGGGCACCCTACGAGTCTGCACCGGCCCTGGCAGCGGAACTGGCCCGCTTTCCGGGCGTGGCCGGGTGGCCGGTCATTCTCCTGGTCGACTCCACCCCTGCCGCCACCTGTTCCCTGCAGGAATTCCTCTGGACCTTTTTCACCCGCTTCGAGCCGGCGGCGGACATCCACGGCCGGGAGCAGACCGTGCACCGCTTCCATGTGGGGCTGCAACCGCCCATTGTCTTCGACTGCCGCATGAAACCCTGGTACACCGAGGTGCTCGAGGTCGATCCCGCCACCAAGCGTCTGGTGGACGAGAAGATCGACGCCCTGCTGCCCAGCCGATACCGCTGATTGCTGCGGTTGCCGGCAACCACCGTTGCCCGCCTCGAACCTGCATGGCACCGCTACCGGAACCACTATCGTTCATAGAAAAATCCATGGAAGAACGGCTGCAAAAGATCCTTGCCAAGGCCGGTATTGCCTCGCGGCGGAGCGCCGAACGGTTGATCCGCGAGGGACGAATCCGGATCAACGACCAGGTGGTCATGGAGATGGGATGCAAGGCTGACCCGGCGCGCGACCGGATTACCTGCGACGGCAAACCGATCGTCTTTGAGGAAAAGGTGTATGTGTTGCTCAACAAACCCGCCGGTTATGTCACCACCCTCTCCGATCCCCAGGGCAGGCCGGTGGTCGCCGACCTCCTCGCCGCCATTCCTTTGCGCCTTTTTCCCGTGGGCAGGCTGGATCTCGACACCGAAGGGGCCCTGCTGATGACCAACGACGGTGCTCTGGCCAACAACATCCTCCATCCCCGCTTTGAAGTGAACAAGACCTACGAGGCCTTGGTCGCCGGCTCCCCCTCCCGGGAAAAACTTCAACTCCTGGAACAGGGCATCGAGATCGACGGCGTCAAGACCCGGCCCGCATCCATCCGGGTGTTGCAGCGACGACCGGACCGGACCCTGATCGAGATCATCATCCACGAGGGCAAGAAGCGGCAAGTTCGAAAAATGTTCCAGGCCTTGAACCATCGGGTTCTCCACCTGAAAAGAACGGCCTACGGCAAACTTGGCCTGGGGGCGCTTCCCCTCGGAAAATTCAGGGTTCTGACCCCGGATGATTTAAAAAAAATTTTTTCGAATAAAAATCCCTTTACAATCAAAAACATACCTGATTAAATTCCTACAACATCCTGGAATCAGCCCTATTTATCCCAAGAGGGTCATTGCAGCCGATTTCCAGGCGGGGAACATAGGCATTGTGCATCATCCGAAGATGATTTTGGGGGGAGAGAACGAATGAACAAATCGGAACTGATTGAAGCTCTGGCCGAAGCGATGAACATTCCTATCCGTGAAGCCGCCTCGATAACCAACACCATCATCGAGACCATGAGCGATGCCCTTGCCCGGGGAGAATCGATAGAAATCCGAGGATTTGGCAGCTTTGTCGTCAAGGAGTACGAATCGTACACCGGCCGCAACCCCAAGACCGGCGAAAAAATCAAGGTGAAGCCGAAAAAGCTCCCCTTCTTCAAGGTGGGCAAGGATCTACGGGAACAGGTCAACAAACAAAGCAATACGTAAGCCCCTCCCCTTCAGTCCTCTTCCTGCCCGTCGACAACCTCGCCGACCAGATCGTAGGTATGCGCCTCGGTGATTCGGACCGCCACGATATCACCGGGGTTGACCTGCCCTGAGGTAATATACACCCAGCCATCAATTTCCGGGGCCTGGAATCGGCTCCGCCCCTCCAGCAGCAGATCGCTCTCTCCACTGACTCCCTCGACTAGCACCGGCTCCGTTCGACCGACAAACCGCTGCTGCCGTTGGGCGCTGATGGCGGCCTGCGTCGCCATCACCCACTGATAACGCGCCTCTTTCTCCTCGTCGTCCACCTTCTGCGGCAGCCCGGCCGCCGCACTGCCCTCTTCGTCCTGATACTGGAACACGCCGACATGATCCAGTTTCCAGGCGTTAAGCGAATCGACCAGGATTGTCACATCTTCCTCGGTTTCGCCTGGAAAGCCGATCAGCATGGTGGTGCGGATGGCGCAATCGGGGAGGTGCGCCCTGATGCGGCGCACCAGATCGTCCAGGGTGGCGCGGCGATAGTGGCGGTTCATTGCCGCCAGCACCCGGTCGCTGGCATGCTGGAAGGGAATATCAAGATACGGCAGGATGCGCGGCTCTCGCGCCATCAACCGCAACAGTTCGTCGGTCACAGTTGCCGGGTAGAGATAGAGCAGGCGCAACCAGGGAATGGCGGTGTTGTCCAGGAGCGCTTGCAGCAGGTCGGCCAGGGTGATGGGCTCACTCAGATCCCGCCCGTAGGCGGTCAGGTCCTGGGCGATGAGGGAGAGTTCCCGGACGCCGGTCCGGTCCAGACGGACGGCCTCGGCGGTCAAATCGGCCATTGTCCGACTGCGCAGTCGCCCGCGGATCGAGGGGATCATGCAGTAGGCACAACGGTTGTCGCACCCTTCGGTGATCTTCAGATAGGACCGGAACGACGGCGTGGAAACCCGGCGCGGTACCCGATGATCCATCAGATAGGTGGCAACGCCGGGGCGGGCGACGACCCGAGACTCGGGGTCGAGATGATCGATCAACTCGCCGATGCGCGGAAAATCGTCGAGTCCGACAAAGAGGTCGACTTCGGGCAATTCCGTGGCCAGTTCCTTGCCGTAGCGCTGGACCATGCAGCCGGTGACCACCAGGCGCTGATGCGGGTATTCCTCCTTGCCGGCGGCCAGTTCCAGGATCGTGTCAATGGCCTCTTCCACGGCGGGGCGGATGAACCCGCAGGTGTTGACCAGGATAACCGAGGCCTGCTCAGCTTCCTCCACCACCGTATATCCGGCCTGCTCCAGAGCGGCAAGCATGACCTCGGAGTCGACAAGATTTTTAGGGCATCCCAAACTGACCATGTACAAAGTTTTCATATGATTTCACCGGTATGAATGACGGCACAGAGGTTGTCGAGCAGGCGCCGGGAATGGGCTCGGAATTGTTTGTGCTGCAACCGGGGCGCCCATTCCCGGTGGAACAGCTCATCGGATACCAGCATGACCGCTGCCAGGCTGACCCGGCGAAAGGCGGCCACGGCGCGCAAGGCGGTGTACTCCATGTCCACGGCCAGGATGCCTTGTGCCCCATACCGGGCGACCTTTTCCCTGGTTTCCCGGTAGACCGCATCCGTGGTCCAGATCCGCCCTTGGCAAGAAAAATGGCCTGCTCGGCTCAAGGTGTCGACAAGCCGAGACCGCAGGTCGTCGTCATCGCCTCCGTCCTCCCCTTGATAATGACCGCTCGTCCCCTCCTCGCTCAGACCTCCGGTCGGAACAAACAGTTCCCCGGCACCAAGGGACGAATGCAGCGAGCCGCACCAGCCGTAGACGAGAATTCGACGCGCCCCCAGAACAATCAGTTTCTCGAGGCAGATGGCGGCCATGGGGGCGCCCACCGCCGGTCCGGCCAGAAAAAAGGCCCTGCTGCTATACAACTGGGCGTGAAAGAGGGAATACCGGGTCAGGCCATAGCGGCCGGCCAGCCCGGTAAAACTCGAACAGTCGGTCGGATTGACCGCCAGGATACCGATGGGCGGCAATTCCGGTTCGCCCTTGCGGTGCTCGGGATTGATGATGCAGTCGGACATGGTCCAGGATAGCAATAAAAAAGGGCTGCGGCAACACCGCAGCCCTTGATCGGGATATCTCCCGCTGATCGATCGGCGTGAATTACAGTCCGAGCGCAGCCTTGAAGGGGTTGGCATAGAGCAGGATGAAAGCGATTACCAGACCATAAATGGCGATGGACTCGCACAGGGCCATACCAAGAATCATGGTGGTGGTGATCGCACCCTTTGCTTCCGGATTGCGGGCAACACCGTCGCAAGCGCCGCGCAGACCGTTCCCCATACCGATGCCAGCGCCAAAGCCGGCCAGGCCGATGCTGAGAGCAGCGCCAATACAGATCAGGGCAAGACTAAGTTTATCCATTGTTGTGTTCCTCCGTACTAAAGTTATATAAAGTTGGCCTTCTTCTCCGTTGAACGGAACTTGTAAAACTATTTAATGGGCGTGCTCCATCGCTCCCGCGCAATACAGCAGGGAGAGGAGGACAAAAACCACTGCCTGAATCACCGAAACCAGGACACCCAGGCAGAGGATGGGCAACGGGGCAAAAAAGGCGCCGGCCAGCATGAAGAGCACGCCGAGCAGGACCTCTTTGGCGAGGATGTTGCCGAAAAGACGCATGGAGAGTGAAATCAGTCGGGCAAAGTTGCTGATGAGCTCCAGCAGAAACATGAAGGGCGCCAGCACTTTGCTCGGCCCCATGAAGTGTTTGTAATAATGGAGCCCGTGATATCTGAATCCCAGCACATGGTGGGTCACCCAGACAATGATGGTCATGGCCAGGGTGATGTTGAGGCTGGAGGTCGGCGACATGAAGCCGGGGATGAGCCCGATCATGTTGGCGATGAGAATGTAGAAGAAAAAGGTGGCCATCATCGGAAAGAGCATTTTGGCGCCCTTTTCCCCCAGATTCTCGGCACAGAAATCCATCAGCCCACCAACCATCACTTCCCAGAAATTCTGGCCGCTGCCGGGAACCATTTCCAGTTTTCCCATGGTCAACCGGGGCACGATGATGAGAAAGGCCATGACCATCCAGGTATAGGTCATGTAGGGCTCGCATATCTTTTCCAGCAGGGTGGCGCCGACCGGGGTATGGGGAACCGGCAGCCCCAATGCTTGAAGAATCAACGAAATGAATAATATCGGATGTTCCATAGCCTGCACGCTCCTCAAACTTTGCTCGGCATCCAGCGACTTCCAGCGCTCAAGCCGATAATGACAACACTGACCATGACCGTGGCAAACCCCAGGGTGAGTCCGATCACATTGATCGACACCTGCGAGGCCAGCACAAATAACAACAATCCCAAAACAATCATCCGGGCAAACGACCGGAGATAAAACCTGGTTTTCTCGATGTTGACCCCGGCATCGCCCTCGGTCTCACCGATTCGCTGCAGCAGCCGCCGGGCGTCTTTCTGCAACAACCAGAAACTGCCGTTGACCAGCAGACCGCCGATCAAAAGCGAACGGGCAAAGGACCAGCCCTGGAAAAACCAACCACCGGCCGCGAGCACCCCCAACAGGAGCACGCTGCACACCGTCACCCACCGGACCAGCGAGGCGCTGCTTCCGTGGCCGCCGCGATCACCTGTGGCCTGACCACCTTGTTCATTCATCTTTTATTTTCCTGGTCAACTCCCAGAGGCCTTTAAATCCGGCGGCGATACCGAACCCCAAAAAAATAAAAGTAAGATACGGCGCGGTCTTTCCATTAAAAACCTTGTTGTCAAGCGCCCAACCCATGCCGAATCCGATCAGGATGGAAAAAACGAACGACAAGCCGGCCTGGCTGTAGACCGCCAACTGCCTGAACATTTCCTTGCGGTCTTCCGACATCGCTTTCCTCTCGCTCGCCCGCCGGGACGTGACAATCGCTGCTACTGGTAGCATGCACATCCGGCAAACGCAATAATTTTTTAATTAATCCATCAATTTTTTGAATGATGATTCAGTCAGGTTCAACGCTTTTTCCAAGTGTTGCCGGTCATGTGCGGCGGACAGAAATGCCGCTTCGAACTGAGACGGCGCCAACCAGACCCCACCCGCCAGCATTTGCCGGTAGTGTTTTCCGTACAGGACGGTATCGGCGCGCAGGGCCGACTCGAAATCGGTGACCGGGTCCGGGGTGAAAAAGCAGGTCATCATTGAACCGACACGATTGAGGACCACCGGCACCGGCGATCCGGCGGCGATGTTCGCCATCTCGGCCCCGAACCAATCGCTCTTCGCTTCCAAGTCGGCATAGAAACCGGGGCGTTGCACGACTTGCAGCATCGCCAGCCCCGCCGCCATGGCCAGGGGATTGCCGGACAGGGTCCCGGCCTGATAGACCGGGCCGTCGGGAGCGATCAACTCCATGAGCTCCCGCTTACCGCCGTAGGCCCCCACCGGCAGGCCGCCGCCGATGATCTTGCCAAGGCAGGTCAGATCGGGCACAATGCCGAACCGCTCCTGCGCCCCGCCCAGGGCCAGCCGGAAGCCGGTGATGACCTCGTCAAAGATCAACACCACGCCGAGTTCGCGGGTCAGCTCGCGGAGCTTGCGCAGAAAATCCGGCGCCGGCGCCACCACGCCCATGTTGCCGGCCACCGGTTCGACAATGACGCAGGCGATATCCAGGTCGGGGTCGCGAAGGGTCTGCTCCAGCGTTGCCGGATTATTATAGGGGATCGACACCGTGTTCCTGACGATGTCGTCGGGCACCCCGGGACTGCCGGGAATGCCCAGGGTGATGACCCCGGAGCCGGCCTTGACCAGGAAGGAATCGGCATGGCCGTGGTAGCAGCCGTCGAATTTGACCACCATCTTGCGGCCGGTATACCCCCGGGCCAGCCGAATGGCGCTCATGGTGGCCTCGGTGCCGGAGTTGACAAAGCGCACCTTTTCGATCGAAGGGACCGCAGCACAGACCTGCGCCGCCAATTCCACCTCCAGGGGAGAGGGCGCGCCGAAACTGGTGCCGTCCAATGCGGTCCGACGGATGGCCTCCACCACCTCCGGATGGGCGTGCCCGAGGATCATCGGCCCCCAGGAGCCGACAAAATCGATAAAGGTGTTGCCGTCGACATCGGTGATGGTGCATCCCGAGGCCTTGGCGACAAACAGCGGATCGCAGCCCACCGAGCGGCAGGCCCTGACCGGCGAATTGACGCCGCCGGGAATGAGTGTTTTCGCCTGGGTGAAAAGCTCTGCTGATCGATCGGTCTTCATCGGATTCTCTGGTGGGGGTTGCTGGAAAATGGTGCGGTTGCCATGCACGGGACCATCCTTTATAGCACGGGTATTTTTCCCCTGTCAAAATCAAAAACCACCAACCGGCGGGAAGATCTGACCGCCCCCTGGGACGTCAATTTTTTCTTGTCACCGTTTGGCCGGCAAGGTAGAATGGCCGGCAATGCAACCCCACACCACATAACCATCGAAAATTCATTGTTTTTTCACTCGGTTTCTTTCGACGGCTATCCAAAAGGAGAACAGAGATGGCAAGCGACAAGGTAGTCCATATTTCCGACAGCGAATTCGACAATAAAATCATCGCCAACCCCCTTCCCTGCCTGATCGATTTCTGGGCGCCGTGGTGCGGCCCTTGCAAGGCTATCGGACCAGTGATCGACGAGTTGGCCGAGGAATTCGAGGGCAAGGTGCTCATCACCAAGATGAACGTGGACGACAACCCGGCCACCCCAGGCAAATTCGGCATCCGGGCCATCCCCACCCTCATCCTGTTCAAGGGCGGCGAGGTTGTCGACCAGATTACCGGCGCCGTGGGCAAGTCGCAGTTGCAGGATCTGATTAAAAAAGCCCTTTGACAGCCTTTCCTTCCGGCACGGTTTTTTGCACTCCGCAAAGAACCGTGCCTTCTTTTTGGCGGTAGCCCCCATGCAACAGGCACAGTATCAACTGATCATCGTCGGCGGCGGCCCGGCGGGCCTGACGGCCGGACTGTATGCCGCCCGCGGCCGCCTCAATGTGCTGCTGGTCGAAAAAGGGGCCACCGGCGGCCAGGTGCTGGTCACCGACTGGGTCGACAACTATCCGGGGTTCGTGGAAGGGATATCCGGATTCGACCTGGTGGACAAGATGACTGCCCATGCCGATCGTTTTGGCCTGGAAAAGAAATTCGGCGTCATCACCGCTCTGGATCTGACCGGCGACATCAAGTCGGTCACCTTGGAAAACGGGGAAGTACTCACCGCCAAGACCATCATTCTCTGCACCGGCGCCAAGCCGCGCAAACTGAACATCCCCGGTGAATACGAATTTACCGGCCGCGGCGTTTCCTACTGCGCCATCTGCGACGGCCCCTTTTACCGGAATCAGGAAATCGCCATTGTCGGGGGCGGCAACACCGCTATCCAGGACGCCCTGCACCTGACCAAATTCGCCTCGAAAGTCACCGTCATCCACCGCCGCGGCGAATTGCGCGCCACCAAAATCCTCCAGGAAAAGGCCTTCTGCAATCAGAAAATCGATTTCCTCTGGAATACCCGGGTGCGAGAGATCAGGGGCGACAAAAGCGGCGTCGACAGTCTTGTGCTCAAACACCATGCCGGCGACGAATCGGTCCTCAAGGTGACCGGTCTTTTCGTGCTGATCGGCATTGCCCCCAACAACGAGATCCTGCCCCTGGAGCAACTGCGCACGGATGAAGACGGATTCATTCTCACCGACGACGAGATGGCCACGTCCATCCCTGGCGTCTTTGCCGCCGGCGACCTTCGCAGCAAACGATCCCGGCAGATCATCAACGCCGCCGGCGAAGGCGCTGTCGCCGAGTTGTCCGTCGAGCATTACCTCGGCAACCAGGCCCCGGATTACCCCCTCAACTGTAGCGAATAGAGGATTCTATCATGCCCATGTCCCGGAACACATCGTCACCCAGTGCTTCTGCGCGCCTTCTGCTGCTCCTGCTCGTGACGGTGGCTGCCGCCACCCTGTCAGGTTGCTCGATGTTCAACAAACTCAGCTTCGGTGAAGAGGAAGAACCCAAATCGCAACCGCCCGAGACCCTGATCGTCCAAGGCATGGACGCCTACAACACCGGCAACTACAGCGAGGCCAACAAGAATTTCAAAGTCATCCTCGACGAGCACCCGTTCAGCGCCCAGGCCATGCTGGCCGAGCTGAAATCCGCCGACGCCCACTATTACAACAAGCAGTACCTCGAGGCCAAAACCCTCTACAAGGCCTTCGAGGAACGCCACCCCACCAACGAAGCTATCCCCTATGTCCTGTTCCAGATCGGCATGTGCGACTACAGCCGTTCCGATCGCATCGACCGAGACGTTTCCGGGCCCCAAGAGGCGATCAAATCCTTCACCCGTCTGATCAATGCCTATCCCCAATCGCCCTACGCCAAGGAAGCAAAGACAAAAATAAAGGATTCCAAGGAATTCCTGGTCAACCACGAGTATATGGTCGCCGTGTTTTATGTGCGGACCGCCCGGTATGACGAAGCCAAGCACCGGCTTAAATATCTGCTGGCCAGGCACCCGGACTCCAACCTGGCACCCCAGGCCAAAGCGCTTTTGGATCATCTTGAAGCGGGCAACCAACCGACCTGGGGCATGAACCGCTGGTTGCCGGAATTTATGACCAAAGCCCCGGCCGATCGAAAAGAGGCCAAAGAGGCGAAGGAACTTTCGGCCGACACCCCAAAAACCGACATCAGCCAGCCCGACAGCGGCGCGAAGGAGTAGGAACCAACCCGAACAAGCGGCGACTCAACCCGACCCGTCCAGCTGAGCCGCCAGCCATTGCAGCATCGTTGCCACCGGTTGCTCCGTGTTCAACCGGTGGCAATCGTTTTCCGCATCCGGTTGTTCGAAGGTCTGCCGCTGATGACAATAGATCTCCCAGCGGCCGTCGGACACGGCTTCCGGATCGCGGGCGCGCAGCGCCAGCCGTCGCCGGACCGCATCCTCGCTGCAGGTGCAAAAGATGAAGACGCACCGCCCCCCCACTTCCGCCGCCATTGCCCGAACCCGGTCCCGGTCGACCCGCCTGCCGTACGACCCGTCCAGCACCACCAGCGCTGCCCCCCTTGCGAAGTCGGTCCGGGCGTGCTCGAGCATGGTCCGGTAGGTTTGTTCGGTGAACGCGGAGGTGTAAATCCCTTGCCCCACCCCGTCCGGACGTTTGGCGGCGGCCTGCAAGCCCGCCAGTTCCTTGCGCACCCGGTCAGTGTTGTAATAGGGAGCCCGGCATTGATCGGCCCAGGCCTTGCCAAGGGTCGACTTACCCGAGGCGGTCAGGCCGAAAAAGACCATGATGATCGGTCCGGCGCTGTTTTCAGCGGGTGGCATAGCGTTGGGCGAGGCGGAAATACTGGCCGGCCTGCTCGATACTGGCGGCTTGAACCGCCGGATCGACCGCCGGATCGGCGGCGGTGAACAGACCAATCTTGCCGCGCACATAAGCGCGATAGCATTTGTAGAAATCCAGCATCGTCATCAGCCCCCGGTCCGCAGTTGCCTGCACGAAACGGTCGATGAACCGGGCGGCCAATCCGTCCAGCCCATGGAACTCCAGATCCATGACCAAAAAGGCGACATCGCTGGCCACATCGCAATAACGGAAGCGCTGATTGAACTCGATGCAGTCGTAAATATAGACCTTATCGGCCAGGCAGATATTGGCGGAATAGAGATCGCCATGACAATCGCGAATGCTGCCGCCTTCGACCCGGTGTTGAAACAGGGCCTCATTGCCGAGAAAGGTCCGGGCATAGTCGGCAATGCCGTCGAACTGCTCTTGATCCAGGGCTCCCTGGCCGACAAAGAGCCGGGTCTGCTCAAAATTTTCCAGGACATTGACTGCGACCGCCGCAGCGGTGCCGAAGCGGCCGATCTCGGGTCCATTCTCGGCCCGCCGGTAAAAATCGGCCAGCACCGCGACCAGGGCGTCGATATGGCCGGCATCCAGCGCACCCGCCCGGATCAGATGGACCATCATCCGCTCTTCCGGCAAGCGCGCCATCTTGACCCCATACTCCACGACCGGCCCCGTCCCGTTCAGGGCATAGCCGCCACCCGGTTCGGCGGTGACCGCGATCAGCCCTAGGTAGATGTCGGGACAGAGCCTGCGGTTCAGGAGCACCTCCTGCTCACAGCAGACCCGCCGCTTTTCCAGATCGGAAAAATCGAGGAATCCGAAGTTCACCGGCTTCTTGAATTTATAGACATAGTCACCGGCCAGGATCACCGAGGAAATATGGGTCTGCACCAGCTTGATGCCGGGTGCGGGGTGATCGTATGGTTCGGGTTGCAGCAAGGCTTGCAGAAAGGGGGGAAGATGGTCGTTGGTCGCCATGGGGTGCTCTCCGGCCGCGCGGGGCGGCCCGTTGGAATGACAGTTGGCGGCAATCTAACAGAACAGGCCGGCAGCGTAAACTATTTACGCGGGGATTGCGCCATGGTAGATTCCCGGCCAGCACGGGGGACATTTTCTATGAACGAACAGGCGATGGCAGCACTTTTGCAGCAGGTCCGAAGCGGCACCCTTGAGGTCGAACAGGCCCTCGACCGGCTCCGTCACTGGCCGGTGGAGGTCCTGGCATCCGCCCGGATCGACCATCATCGCCCCATCCGGACCGGACTGCCCGAGGCGGTATTCGGCGAGACCAAAACCGTGGCCCAGCTTACCGAGATCCTCGCCGCCATGCTCCGCACCCCATCGGTGGTCCTGGCGACCCGGGTGACGCCGGAGAAGGCCGATGCGGTTCTCGCCCGGTTGCCCGAACTGACCTACCATCCGACAGCCCGCATCCTGACCGGCAACGATCAACATATCCCGGCCGGCAGCGGCTGCGGCACCGTGGTCGTGGTCACCGCCGGCACCTCGGACCTGCCGGTGGCCGAGGAGGCCCGCGTCACCTTGCAGTGGTTCGGTCACGAAGTGGCGACCGTCTACGATGCCGGCGTGGCCGGCATTCACCGCATCCTGGCCCACTCGGCCCTGCTGCGCCAAGGACAGGTCATCATCGTCGTCGCCGGCATGGAAGGCGCCCTGCCCTCGGTAGTGGCCGGCCTGACCGGGGCGCCGGTAATCGGCGTTCCGACCAGCATCGGGTATGGCGCCGGCGCCGGCGGCTACTCCGCCCTGCTCGGCATGCTCAACAGTTGTTCCCCGGGATTGGCGGTGGTCAATATCGACAACGGGTTCGGCGCGGCCTGCATGGCGGCGGCCATTAACCGCAAACGCTGAAAGCCTGCCAATCCTTCTTTGCCGCCTCTTTGCCGTCATTGCCCAAGCCTTTTTGCCGTAAAAACACCATCGCGTCATTGCAGGAAGTGGTGTATCGACGTATAATCCCTCCGTTTTACTCAAACGGAATCCTTCTCTCCTTCACCCAGCCACAGGTACGTTGTCCATGAATTCCACCCTGAAACTCAAAATCGGGCTAGTGATCTTTTTGCTGTTTTTTTCAGGACTTGCCCTCACCCCCTCCCTGTATCACGACCTGCCGGACTGGTGGAAGAAGTATTGTGCCCCCGCCGGCCTGAAGCTGGGCCTGGATCTGCAAGGCGGCATGCACATCGTTCTCCAGGTTGATCTCGACAAAGCAGCGGAAAACTCACTCGATCTCTCGGCCTCGGACTTCAAATCGGCGCTGGCCGAGAAAAACATCAATGCCGTGCGCATGGACACAGGCAGTCCGAGCCGGATTCTGTTCACGCTCCCCAATATCGGGGCCATTGAGACCGTCAAACAAATCCTGACCGAGCGGTTCCCCAATCTCGACAGCCAGATCCAGGCCGAAGCCGGCACCTTCCCCCGCATCACCCTGCAACTCAAGGGCGACGAGATCGATTTCATCAAGAAAAACGCGGTCAACCAATCGCTGGAAATCATCCGTAACCGGATCGATCAGTTCGGGGTCGCCGAGCCGATCGTCCTCCGCCAGGGAGAAAACCAGATCGTGGTCCAGCTTCCCGGCGTCAAGGACCCGCAACGGGCCATGGGACTCATCGGCCAGACCGCGCAACTCGAGTTCAAGATGGTGGCCGAAGCCCCCGGCATCAACCTGCCCCAGATGATCGCCGAGGTGGTCAAGGCCGGCCAGTGGCGCGAGGGCGAGAGCAGAAAACAGCTCAATCTGGCCCTGCAGAACCAATTGCCCAAAGGGACGGAGATTTATTTCGAGAAGGTGGTCGACAACAAGACCAAGAAAGAGTCCAAGGCGCCCATCCTCCTGGAAAGCCCGGTGCTGATGACCGGCGAGATGGTGAAAAACGCCCAGGTCCGTATCGGCGGCACCTTCAACGAACCCTATGTCAGCCTGGACCTGACCTCGCGCGGCGGCCAGACCTTTGCCGCCCTCACCGAAAAGAGCGTCGGCAAACGACTGGCCATTGTCCTCGATGAAATCGTGCGCTCGGCCCCGGTGATCCGGGAAAAAATTCTCGGCGGCAGCGCCCAGATCTCCGGCAGCTTCACCCACAACGAGGCCACCGACCTGGCGATCGTCCTTCGGGTCGGTGCCCTGCCGGCCCCGGTCGACATCGTCCAGAACCTGACCGTCGGCGCCAGCCTCGGCCAGGATTCCATCGACAAAGGTATTTATTCCGGCCTGTTCGGCACCTTGATGGTTGTCGTTTTTATGATGATTTATTACCGGCTTTCCGGGGTCATCGCCAATGTGGCCATGGTGCTGAATATTCTTTTGCTGTTCGTTGGGCTTGCTCTCTTTGGCGCGACCCTGACTCTGCCCGGCATTGCCGGTATCATTCTATCGATCGGCATGGCGGTTGACGCCAACGTTTTGGTCTATGAACGAATGCGCGACGAGTTCGCCCTCGGCAAATCGGTACGAGCAGGGGTCGACGCCGGTTTCAGCCGCGCCTTCTGGAGTATTGTCGACGGCCATGTCGCTACCTTGATCACGGCGCTGGCCCTCTTTCTTTTCGGCACCGGTCCCATCAAGGGGTTTGCCATCACCCTCTCCCTGGGCCTGATGCTCAATCTTTTCGCTGTTCTCTTTTGCTGCCGGCTGGTTTACGACATCCTTTTCAGTTACAAAAAATTGAAAAAGCTCAATTTTTTCCACTTGGTCAACAAATCGAATTTCGATTTCATGCGGGCCAGAAAATTCGCTTTTGCTGTTTCCGCATGCTTTGCCATCCTCGGAACTGTGGCCTTTGTCCAGATTCTTCGGGGGCATGCCAACATGGGTGTCGATTTCTCAGGCGGCGCCCTGCTGCAATATAAGGCCGAGGCCCCTTTCGCCCTTGATGAGATCCGCACCGCCTTGCATAACAGTGGCCATCCCGGGGTCGACCTCCAAGAGGTGACCGGTGAAAATCGACTCATCGTCAAGATCAAAAAATCTGAAGAGAAAGTTGGTAACCTGGACGAACAGATCACCTCGGTGCTCCACAAAGAACAGCCCGGCAAGAAATTTTCCTTGGAAAGCAAATCCGAGATCGGGTCATCGACCTCGGCCGATCTTCGCAGTAAGGCGATCATATCGGTCATCATTTCCATGATTGGCGTCATGCTGTATCTTGCGCTTCGCTTCGACTTCAGATTTGGTCTTGCAGCGGCAGTGGCAACCTTCCACGACGTCCTGGCTGTCCTTGGCATTTTCTGGCTGCTTGACAAGGAGATGACCCTGTTGATCATTACGGCCCTGCTCACCCTGGCCGGATATTCCCTGAATGATACCGTGGTCATTTTTGATCGTATCCGGGAAAACATGCAAAAAGACGAATCTCTCACCCTTCACGAGATTATCAACAACTCGACCAACCAGGTGTTGGCCCGCTCGATCATCACCGTACTCACCGTATTTTTTACAGTCGCCGCCCTCTTTTTCTTTGGCGGGTCAGCGATCCATGACTTTTCCTTTGCCCTGCTCATTGGCCTCCTGGTCGGTTCCTTTTCTTCTATCTTTGTCGCCAGCCCCCTTCTGGCCATCAAATGGAAAACCGCGCCATGACCGACAACACCTTGCCTGAGCACTTTCACCCCATCGGGGCCGACCAGGAGCTGATCTTTGCCTGCAACCCCTCGGTGCCCTGTTTTACCGAATGTTGCCGGGAACTGGACCTGGCCCTGACGCCGTACGATGTGCTGCGGCTCAAACACCGTCTTGCGCTCACCTCCGGCCAATTTCTCGCCCAGTATGTGATCGTCGAGTGGGAAGATGCGGCCCAGGTGTTTCCCACCTGCTATCTGACCATGGTGGACGATGGCCGGGCCTCCTGCGTCTTTGTCACCGAGCAAGGCTGCTCGGTGTATGGCGACCGTCCCGGAAGCTGCCGCGCCTATCCGGTGGGTCGGGGGGCGAGCGGGGGCGACAGTGGTGCTCCGGTCGAATCCCTGGTGCTGGTGCGGGAACCGCATTGCCTGGGTTTTGCCGGGGGATGCCGACAAACGGTGCGGGCCTATCTACTCGGCCAGGGCCTGGAGGAGTACAATCGGGCCAACGACGCCCTGCTGCCCCTGGTGCAGCACCCCTCCATCCGGAACCGCACCTTCCGGCCGACGCGACCGCAACTCGACCAGTACATGCTGGCCCTCTACGACCTGGATCAGTTTCGCCGCGAGCTGACCGGTGACCGTATTGCCCTCCACCGTCCGTTGTCCCCGGCGCAACTCGCCGGCGTGGCCGGCGACGACGAACAACTGCTCCTGCTGGGGATCCGCTGGTTGCGGCAGGAATGGTTTGGCGAGTAAGCGGCCGAAGATGTACCGACCGATGGACATATTCGATCCCGGCGCCGCCGAACTCCTGGCGCAGCTCAAGGCCATCAGCCATTCGTTCTGCGTGACCGAAGGCGGCTCGCACGGCCCCGATCACAGCGAACGGGTACTGCACACCGCCCTGGCCATCGGTCGGCAACTGGCCGCCCGGCTGTCGATTCTTGCCCCGGCGGCCCTGCTCCACGATATCGGCCGCAAGGAAGAGAGCCTGAGCCGGGGCCGGATCTGCCATGCCCGGCGGGGGGCGGAAATGGCCGCACCCCTGCTACGCGATCTGGGGTACGGGCCAGCGGACATCGAGGCCATTTGCCACTGCATCCGCACCCACCGTTTCCGTGACGGCATCCGGCCCGCATCGCTGGAGGCGGAAATCCTCTACGATGCCGACAAACTCGACTCCATTGGGGCCATCGGCATCGGCCGGGCCTTTCTCTTTGCCGGCCAGATCGGCGCCCGCCTCCACAACCCGGAGCTGGATCCCGCTGTTACCTCGCCCTATTCGCTGGAAGATACCGCCTACCGCGAATTCCGGATCAAGATGTCACAGGTCCGCATCCGGATGCTCACCCCGGTAGGCCGGGAAATGGCCGAACAGCGGCACGCGTTCATGCAAACCTTTTTCGATCAACTCACCAGGGAAACCGGCGGCATGTTGCCGTGACCCCGCAGCCTTCCGCATCCCCCATGCTCAAACTTGTCGTTTTCGATTGTGACGGTGTCATGTTCAGCTCCCGGGAGTCGAACCGGAGGTACTACAACCATCTCCTGGCGGCCTTCGCCTGCCCGCCGATGACCGAGGAGGAACTGGAGTACGTCCACATCCACAACGTCCACAACTCGGTCGCCCATATCTTCCGCAACCACGGCCATATTGCCCCGGAGGCCGTCGAAGCCTACCGCCGCAGTCTCGACTACACGCCCTATCTGCGCTACATGACCATGGAACCCGACCTGCTCCGATTCCTGACCGTGATCAAGGCCCGATATCGCACCGCGATTTCCACCAACCGCACCGACACCATGGAACGAATCCTCGACGCCTTCGAACTGCGCCCCTGGTTCGACATGGTGGTCACCGCCCTCAACGCCCCGCGCCCCAAACCGGCGCCGGACGGGTTGCAGATGATCCTGGACCATTTCCAGGTCCGGCCGGCGGAAGCCATCTATATCGGGGATTCGGTGATCGATCAGGAACACTGCGCCGGCGTCGGCGTCGACTTGATCGCCTTCCGGAACAAGGGGCTCTCGGCCCGCTATCATGTGGAGGATTTTATGAGCATTGTCAACCTGCCGCCTTTTCAGGGCAACGGCCCGGCTGCCAAGCGGGTGGGGGAATTGGGGGAATGATTATGGTCGCTATTCGTCTTCGTCGAGGCGGCGCAACCCTTCCATGAGGATCATCATGAAATCGCCGATCTCCCGCGTCTTCATCAACGCGTCCGGCAGGCCGGGAATGAAGTGGAAGGTCCCCTTCTTCTGGGCCAACATGGCGTAGACCGCTTCCTGATTGTCAAAATCCTCGTAGCGGGCCGCCAGGAGACCTCCCTCCCGGAACGTGACCCGCGCCGATCCGTTTTCAAACTCCAGAATAAGCCGGCCGGTCTTCTGATGCATGTGAAAGACCTGCAGCAACTCCGCCGGGACAATGGCCTCGATCTGGCCGCTGATCACCGACTGGGTGTTTTCCTTGAGAGCCGAGGCGTTCTTGCCGGCATTGGCGGTGACCGGTTTCTCCGTCAGCTTGAATTTGATCAGGCCGCTACAGCCGCCGCAAGTAAAGACCGCATCGCGCTGTTCGGCAAAATTCGCGGCCGCATGCGGCATGAGGGCAAACAACAGGTTGGTCAACTCCCGCACCAAGATCAGGCAGGTGGAGCGGCCCAACGGCAGTTCCACCGCCTTGTCGGTGAGGAGAAAGCATTCGTCCTGAATATAGAGGGGGCAATTCCTGACGTGCGTAATTTCAAAGGCGGCCTTGAAGATTTTCATCAACCCGGGACAGTTATAGTTTCATGAGGTGGTTGTAGTGTACACGCGAATGGTGCCGCACTCAATCGAATCTTCAGCAGCCGTCCTTCCCCAACTTTTTCGACAGTCACGTAAAGCCGGCTTGTTTCCCCCTGATAAATGCTATACAATCTTCATAAAATTGCGGCCAATCCCTGTTTGAACAGTATGTTCACCCGATCCCCCCACCCGCGCACCTTGATCGGGAGCGTCGCGCAACAGGTCAACAACACAGGTTATTCTTATGGCGATGGGCTCACAGCAGATTGCTGACGATTACGAGCAGCTCAAAGAGCTTCTCGAACTGTATCCCAACATCTCGATCATCAGGACCGAAGGCCAACCGCCGGATAACTACGAGATTGAATATGCCCTGCGCGGCTATGTCAAGGAAGAGGACAACACCATTGCGATCGCGCAGAAGCATCGGGTCCGGATCAGCCTTCCCTTCGGCTACCCCCATTTCGCTCCCATCGCCAAACCTCTGACCCCGATTTTTCATCCCGATATCGACCCTGCCGCCATCCGCCTGGCCGATCACTGGCAACAGAATCCCTCTCTGCCCGACCTTGTGCTTCATATCGGGGAAATGATCTGCGGCAATGTCTACAATCTTGAGGATCCGTTCAATCAAGAGGCCGCCGACTGGTATGCCCGCCAGCAGAAGCAACTGCCCCTGGACTCGATCAGCATCGCCGACATCGAAGCAGCAGATGCTCCCCTCGATTCCCTGGTGGAGGACACCTTCGCCTCCCTCGGCCTGGAAAGCGATGATTTTCTCGAACCCGAAAAGCCTGTCGACGCCAGGGACATCCAACGCATCCGCGACCTGGTCGCCCAGAACCAGATCTTCACCGCCAACAAATTGCTGTCGGAACTGCCCGAATCCGTTGTCTTTCCGGATCGGGACGACCTCCAGCAACAAATCGCCAAGGGGCTGCGAAAAACCGATCAACTGTTCAAATTAGCCGAACAGCTTGAGGATATGGCCAAGTTTGACGAGGCGATCGAGGTCGCGGACAACCTCATGGCCATCGCCGCCGACGCCCCCGGCGCCGAGGCGTTGCGCACCCGGATTCAGCAGTCGTTTCAACTGACGCAATCGGCGGGCCTGATTGCCGGAAAAGACGAACGCATCGAGCCCCCGTCAAAGGCCAAAGAACCGCCACCGCCCCCTCCGCCCGTCAAAGCCCGGACCCGATCGTTTGGTTGGGTCAACACCATTCCCTTCAGACCCATTTTGGCGGCCATTTTCCTGCTGGGATTCAGTATCGCGACTATCTCCCTCTACTTCAAGGACCAGAATACGCTCAGCCAATCGCAGGCCGGCCTGCTGAAAGGACAATTGCTCATCGACAAGAAGCAGTTCGACAGTGCCCTGGAAACGCTGGAAGGGGCAAAAGCCATCCTTTCCCCACTGACCCTCCTCCGTTTCCGCAAAGACGCCCAGGAAAAGGCCATCATCGCCCTGATCACTTCCAGCGAATTGCAGGAGGGCCTCAAGGGGCGGGTGCTCTATCAAGGCGAATATGTGCCGGCAGCGTTGGCTTCGGCCCAGGATGAGCTAACCGTGCTCACCGATCAGGCCCAGTCCCTCGCCGGGCAGAACAAGATCACGGAATCATTGACCCTCTACCGCCAGGCCCTGAAATTTGCCGGCGACCATAACCTGGGCAGGCAACAAGCCGTGCTCAACGAGATCATCCAATCGTTGGAATTGCGGCACACCCTGGCTGTTGCCGAAAAGGCCGAGCAAGACAAAAATTGGGATGACGCGGCGGGCGCCTACCGGAAGGCCTTGACGCTTTCTGGGAATATTAAGAACTTGGGGACAACGAGCGACATCACCCATCGCATGACCGCCGCCACCTTCCGCCATGAACTCGATCAGTCGAAAAAGGCCTTTACCCAATCACAATGGCGAGAAACGATCAAGTACCTCGAGCAGGCGCAGCAGGCTATCAATGCCAATCCCAACGTTGTCACCGAAAAGGAGCGTCAGGATCTGCATCGTCTGCTGGTCAATTCCCGTCTGTATCTGATGCTCTCCACCGCGCGGGAGGCCTATCAGCAGAAGAATTGGTCACAGGCTATCGAGGAGTACCAAAACGCCCTCACGCTGTTGACAGACGAACCGGATTCCACGGAAAACACCTTGGGCGAGTCCCTCGGCAAGATTGAAAAGACCCTTTTGCTGGTGCGGATCGCGCAAATTCAGGATCAGGTCCTGGTGGCCGAAGGCAAGGGAGACCCCACCGCTGTATTGGCCCATTATAAGGAGATCCAGCGACTCATTAAAACGAGTAACCACCAGGCCGATCCCGCGGTTAAAACCGTGTGGCAGAAAATCAGCGAAAAGATCGAAAAACAGCAGGAACTCGCGGCCCAAAGCGAAAAAATCGCCTGGCTGGAAGAGCATTTCGAGGATATCTTTCGGGCCAATTACCCGACGTTCAAGGGGTCAAAACTCATGCAGCCCAAAGCGATTTTCCTGAAGAAAGTCGGAAACAAGCAGGTGTTCACCCTTTCCTGCCTGGAACGAAGCCAGGGGACCTCGTCCAAACTGGAGTTGAACTACCAGTTCGATGGCGGGAGCGGAAAATGGTCGACCTATAACGACTGACGCGCAAAAAAAAATCTTCTAAATCAAGAACCTGAACTCCCCTTTTCCCAACAGGTCGTGCAGATGGACGATCCCTTCGAGACGCCCGCCCTCGTCGACCACCGCCAGCACCGTAATTTCATGCTGCTGCATGATACTCAAGGCATCGGCAGCCATCAGGGAGTTCGAAATGGCTACCGGATGGTGTTTCATCCCTTCGTCCAGCTTCATCTCCCGGATATCTTTTCCCGATGACAGCATACGTCTGATATCGCCATCAGTGATGATGCCGAGCAGCTTTCCCCCATGGTCCCGAATGAAAACAGCGCCGAGATTCTTTTGATTCAACTCGGCCACACCCGCCACCAGCGAGGCGTCACTGTGAACGACCGGCACCCTTTCCCCGGTCAGCATCACTTCCCGCACCGCGACCTTGAGTCGTTCCCCCAAGCTGCCACCGGGATGATTGCGCCTGAAGTCCTCGGCCCGGAACTGTTTTCTGTTCAATAGGGCCACTGCCAGGGCGTCGCCCATGGCCAGGGTTGCGGTCGTCGAGGTTGTCGGTGCCAGCCCGAGCGGGCAGGCCTCGCGCGGGACGGCCACATTGAGGGTGACCACCGCATGCCGGGCGAGGTTGGACCGGATTTTGCCGCAGAGGGCGATGATCGGGATCCGGCGCTCCTTGAGGCTGCCCAACAACCGGTTTAGCTCCGAGGTTTCGCCTGAATACGAAATGGCGAGGACCACATCGGTGGGTGCCACCATCCCGAGATCGCCATGCATGGCCTCAACGGGATGGAGAAAAACGGAGGGAGTGCCCGTTGAATTGAGTGTCGCCGATATTTTCTGTCCGACCAGTCCCGATTTGCCGATGCCGGTTATCACCAGCCGGCTCGGGCAGGCCATGATGATGTCCACGGCCTGTTCAAATTCCTTACCGAGGTTATCGCGCACCGCGAGAATTCCCTCGGATTCGATCGACAACACCTCCTTTGCCAGTTCAATGCTCACCCGATTGCCTCCATGTCAACAACACATCTTCCCTTGCTCTGTCCGGCCAGCATCGCTTGAATTTCATCCTCCAACTGTGCGAGTCGCACGGTGCGGCTGATTCGCGCCAACTCCGAAAGTTTCCAATCGTGGGCCAATTTTTCCCAGACCCGAACCCGTTTGGGCATGGGACAATTGGCCGAATACACCCCGACCAGATGCACCCCCCGAAGAATGAAGGGGTACACCGTCACGGGCAGTTCTCCGGAAGCGGCGTTGCCGCAACAGGTCACCACCCCGTCAAAATCGGTGCCCTTGATCGCGGCCGCCAGCAGTTCGCCACCCACGGTATCGATGGCTCCGGCGCAACGCACGGGCAACAATTGCTTTTCGCGATCGGCCAGCATCTGTTGCCGGTCGAGAACAGTGGTGGCGCCAAGCGCCACAAGGGTATCATGTTCCGCGATTTTTCCGGTCACGGCAATCACCTCGTATCCGAGGGCATGCAGCAGCAGGATGGCCACCGTCCCCACCCCTCCCGTCGCTCCGGTAACCAAAATGGGCCCCCTAGCGGGAATGAGGCCGTTTTGCTCGAGATGGAGAAGGCTTTGGGCGGCGGTAAATCCAGCCGTCCCGAGTTGCATGCTTTCCAAGAGCGAAAGCCCTTGGGGTTTCCGCACGACCCAATTTCCCGGTACCCTGATATATTGGCCAAATCCGCCCGAGGTATTCATGCCCAGATCATAACCGGTGCAGAGAACCTCATCGCCAACCTGCCAAGCGGGGTCTGCCGATTCAACGACAATACCGGCCGCGTCGATACCGGGGGTATGCGGATATTTTTTGGTCACCCCGCGATTACCGGAGGCGGAAAGCGCATCCTTGTAATTGAGGGAGGAGTATCTGACCTGAATGACAACATCCCCTGGCGGCAAATCGCTGATCAGTTTCCGATCAACCCGGCGCCGGAAACCATGGCGGGCATCTTCAAAGGCGATCAGGGCGTCAAACTCTCGATTTTCCATGATATACAAACGACACTTTGACTTAAGGCAGCGAAAACCGGCTTAAAAACCGCCTGTTGGGAAACAGACCGAGAACGAACCGGTTGTGGCCATGGCCCGGGCAGCATTCACGCCCGGGGACGGAGTTGGCCGCCGATCAACTGGTGCTCGACCCCGTTTTCGTCGAGTATGCGGTATAATCCCCGGGAAGAAACCCCTTGGCCAATCCCATGCAGCGTCTCCCCCTCCTGTCCGTGGACAACGGGCTTCTGGAACAGGAAATCAAATTGTTGCCATTCTGCCAGCAGGGATGCTTGATCATACCGAAGCCGCTCCACTTGGCCAGTAATGGCCTGGGTCAAACGGATAAGTAATGGGGCAAGCTCAACGGTCCGGTGAAGAAATTCAAAAAGCGTGGTGATGATCGGTTGGAGTTCAACCGCGAAATCCTCTATTGTATTGTTGACGTTCAACCCGACCCCGATAATGACCGTTGCGGGCACACCGGGTATTAAAACATTCTCGCAGAGAATGCCGGCAACTTTTTTACCATCAAGGTAGAGGTCATTGGGCCATTTAATCAGCGGATGCAGGTTGAAATCCCGGTGTAGGACGTCTCGGCAGGCGAGTCCGGTGGCCAGGGTGATCAACGGGAGGGTTTCGATGGGGAGATCCGGCACAAGCAGCAAGGAAAAATATAATCCACCCAAGGGAGAGCTGAAGCTGCGGCCGTATTGTCCGCGACCCGCCGATTGGACGGCGGCGCGGACCACGGTTCCGGATGGTTTGCCCTCGGCAGCCAGTTCTTTGGCGATCCGATTGGTGGAGTCGATCTGGTCGTAGAAAATGATCATCATTTAAACCACAGAGGTCGGGCGGAAAAAAAAAGCAGAGACCCTAAAAGGATCCCTGCTTTTAAACAAAAAAACAGTGCGAAGGGAGATGGTTACTTCTCTTCGTTCTGAATACGATCCGGCCGGGCATACATGGTGGTCGATCCGGAGGACCAAAACATCAATTCACCCTCGGTGACCAGTGCATTGGCAACTTTTTTGATGTCTCTCGGTTTGGCATCCGGATCACATTCATAAAAATCTTTGATGTACAACTGGGGCTTGGGTGCTTTTTTTGCCTTCTCAATGATGGCTTTTTTCAGATCTTCTATGCTCAGTGCCATAATGCGCTCCTCGGAGTGTGTGAAAAACACAAAAAATGATCGGCCCTGAGACCAGGGCCGATCATCGGTTTCCTGCTGTTACTTGGTGTACGCGGCAGTATGACTGGTGAACTTGAATTGGGTGGTGGTACGCCAGGTGTCGTACGCCAGACGATAATCGTCGATGGATTTCTCGGTGAAGGGAATCCCTGATTTCTCAAAGAATTTCTCCCAGCCGATCCGCTCTGCCCACTCGCCGAGACGCTCATATTTTTTTGCATCTTTGGCATAGGCTTCCAGGATCTGACGAACAACCGCTACGGTTTCCGGCCACCGCGGGGTGGTGTTCGGCAAGAACGGCACAACCAGTTTGGAGAACTTCGGTGCGGACTTGGAGTTGGAAACCTTACCGCCAACCAGAATGGCAATACCGTCGCCATCCGGATCGGCCAACGGCATGGCCGGACACATGGTGTAGCAGTTACCGCAGAACATACAACGCTCGGCGTTCACCTTGACCGACTTCACTTCCTCACCGGCGGAGTTGGTTGCCTTGGCGGGCTTGACCGCACCGAGCGGACAGGAAGAAATGGCCAGCGGAATTTCGCAGACGCCGGTGATGCGATCGTTGTCGATCATCGGCGGCTTGCGGTGAATACCAAGAATGGCGATATCGGAGGCATGAACCGCGCCGCACATGTTCAGGCAGCACGCCAAGGCGATGCGTACCTGTGCCGGCAGTTTCATGGAGCCGAAATACTCGAACAGATCGTCCATGACCGCCTTAACCGGACCGGAAGCATCGGTGGCCGGGGTATGGCAGTGAATCCAGCCCTGGGTATGAACGATGTTGGTCACACAGGCACCGGTACCACCGATCGGCAGTACGTCTGCATGGGTCTTCAAGGTTGCCTTGAGGGCGTCAAGGCTCTCTTTGCTGTCCACCATGAACTCAACGTTATTCCGGGTGGTGAAGCGAAGATAGCCTTTGCAATGCTTGTCGGCGATATCGCAATAAAGGCGTATCCGATTAACGGTCAGCAGACGGGCAGAACCGCAGCGAACCGTGTAGACCTTGGCACCGGCCTCGGAAACGTGCATCAGAACGCCGGGCTCCAGGATCTCATGATAGAGCCATTTGCCCTTATTCTCTTTAATGACGGGCGGCAAAAAATCACCGTAGTACCGCGGTCCCAAGTCGGTAATCCGACCTTCCATAGGATTTTTCGGATCGTAACCCATTATATTATCTCCTTATAAAGTAGTTCCGTTAGGTTCTATCGATGAGGTTGATCAGGCGGCGTGACGTCTTCTGAACTCGGCAACATCACGCTCCCAGCCACCAGGTACTTCCTCTTCCTTCCAGAAGACGTACGGGTTGGAGCGCGGCTCCTTGACATGCTGCGGCAGGGGCTCGACTTCCATGACACTGAGGAAGATCGGCAGGCCGATGCGCTGCATGGTCTCACCCACGCGCTCGCGGTTCTTGCCCACTTCCATCCACCAATCCCAGACCTTCTCGATCATGTCGACAAGTCCTTGAAAATCATCTTCCGCACTGACTTCGATGAAGGGGATGACCAGGGTGGCGAACTGGGCGCCATCGAGAATCGGTGCCTTGGCGCCGATGCAGATGGAGGCGCCTTTCTCCGCTCCGGGACGCAGGGCACGGGGCATAACGTTGATGCAGTGCATGCAGCGGGTGCATTCGGAGTTGTCGATCTTCAGCTCGCCGCCTTCCATCCACATGCAGTTGGTCGGACAGAGATCGACAACCTCTTTCTGAATGTCGAATTTCCCCCAGTTGCCGCCCTTGTGGGCGCCAGCGTTGGACGGATACTCGGCATCGCCGGCGATGTATTTCTTGACAGCGGCCTGGTCGATACGGATATCGTCTTTCCAGGTGCCGATAACGGCAAAGTCGGAACGGGCGATGGCGGCAACGCAGTCGTTCGGACAGGCGGAAAATTTGAATTTGAACTTGTAGGGGAAGGCCGGACGATGGATCTCGTCCTGATACCGCTGGGTCAGGCTGTTGCATGCTTCCTGGGCGTCGTAGCAGGCATACTCGCAACGGGACTCGCCAAGACAGCAGGAAGGCGTGCGCAGGTTGGAGCCGGAGCCGCCCAGATCCTGATTCAGATCATGGGTCAGATCCCAGAACAGGGGCTCAAGATTCTCGGTGCGGGTACCCAGGAAGATCATGTCACCGGTGGAGCCATGCATATTGGTGACGCCGGAACCGTATTTCTCCCACAAATCCATCAAGGCACGCAGGTTCTCGGTGGAGTAGTAGAGACCGGACGGCTGGGCGATACGAACGGTATGGAAATGCTCTACGCCGGGAAACTGCTTCGGCACATCCGAATAACGGCCGACGATACCGCCACCGTATCCGAAAACACCAACGATGCCGCCATGCTTCCAGTGGGTGATCCGATCTCTGTATGAAAGCTCAAGCTGGCCAAGAATGTCCCAGCACTCAGGCTTGGTTGCAGCCTGCTGTTTGAGGTCGGTGACGAAACTCGGCCATGGACCTTTTTCCAGTTCGTCCAATAGAGGCGTTTCATGCTTTGCCATCAGTGTTCCTCCTAGAGATTATGTGGTTAAAAAATACTTGTCGACTCAAGTAGCCTGAACGATAAATGCACGTCAATACAGGCAAGAACGCACAATACCATATTGAATGCTCATTCAGACGGCGAGCATAAACGTCAGGAAACCCTTTGTCAACAAAAAATCTAAGCCATTGTCGCGCCATGAAAACATGATGGGCAAGGCCGCCGGCAATCACACCATCCCTGCCTGTCGCAACAGGCCTTCTTCCAAGGTGGAGACTTCCGCCTGCCGTGCCTTGCCCGCTAGCAAACCCAACAGGCGGGTCGCCAGCATCTTGCCCAACTGCACGCCTTCCTGGTCGAACGAATTTATGTTCCAGCAAAACCCCTGAAACACGATCCGGTGTTCGTAGATCGCCAGCAGAGCGCCCATGGTCCGGGGGGTCAGCCGGTCGGCGATCAAAACCGCGTTGGGCCGGTTCCCCGGAAAGCGGCGGCCGGGATTGTCGTCCTGCTTGCCCAGGGCCAGGGCCAGCGATTGCGCCAGCATGTTGGCCACCAGCTTCTGTTGCGAGCTGGTCCCTTCCACTTCGAGATCGAGGCCATACTGGTTGTGGCGAAAACCGATGAATTCCACCGGCACGACCTCGGTCCCCTGATGGATCAGTTGATAAAAAGCGTGTTGGCCGTTGGTGCCCGGTTCTCCCCAGACCACCGGCCCGGTCTGCCATCGTACCGCTTTTCCCTGTCGGGTGATCGACTTGCCGTTGCTCTCCATGTCGCACTGTTGCAGGTGGGCGGGAAAACGGGACAGGGCCTGGCTGTAGGGCAGCACCGCCACGGTGGGGTGGCCGAGAAAGTTGTGGTTCCAGATCCCCAGCAGGGCCAGGAGCAGGGGGACGTTGACGCGGAGATCGGGGTTTTCGGCGGCCCGATCGACCTCATGCGCCCCCCGCAGCAGATCCATGACCGCATCGAACCCGAGGACAAAACCGAGGGTCACGGCCCCGACCATGGAAGTCGCCGAGTAGCGGCCGCCGATGTAGTCCTCCATATAAAAGGAACGCAGGTACTTGGCCCCATCGTCCATGGGACTTCCTTCGCCGGTGACCGCCACCAAATGGCGGGCCGGTTCCAGCCCCACCCGTTCCAGCGCTGCCCTGACCAACCGTTCGTTGGTCAGGGTTTCCAGGGTGGTGCCGCTCTTGGACACGATGTTGAACAGGGTTCGCGACAGATCGAGCCCGGAGAGGACCTCGGCCACATCGTCGGGATCGACGTTGGCGATGAACCGGGCCGAGCGGCCGGGGAGACCGTAGGCCTTCAACGCCAGATAAAGGGCGCGGGGTCCCAGGTCGGAACCGCCGATCCCCACCTGCACCATGGTGGTGAACGGTTGCCCCTGCCCATTGACCAGGGCACCGCTGGCCAGCTCATCGAGAAACCGGCGCAGCTTGTCCAATTCCCGCCGGGCCTTGGCGGTGGCGGCCGGCGCCAGGGGCGTCTCGGTAAAGACATCGCGACAGGCGGTATGGAGAACCTGCCGGTTTTCACAGGCATACCCCTCAATACGATTGAGCACCGCCCCCTGTTTCATGGCATTGAACTGGGCGACCAGCCCGGCTTCGTCGGCGAGTTCCTGGAGGGCATCCAGGACCTCCGGCGTGACGCGCTGGGTGGCGTAGAGCAGGTCAAAGCCGCAGAATGTGGCCTTCAACTCACCGATCCGTCCGGCGGTCAACCCGCCCGTCGCCGTCAGATCGTGCGGTGCCCGTGCCAGGGCGGCGAGCTTGGCCCCCGCCGCATACGCTGAAAAATCCTGCCCTTGCATCGCACCCCTCCCCTCGTCTGGTTACTGTCGAGCCAACTCCTTCATCTCGGAGATGACCGCCCGATAATCCGCTTGCCCGTAAATAGCCGAACCGGCAACAAAGATATTCGCTCCTGCGGCGGCCATCCTGGCGATGGTCGCCGGGCTGATGCCGCCATCCACCTCGATACCGGCTTCGGGGTTGACCCGGTCGAGCATCTGCCGCAGCTTTGTTGCTTTCGCAAGCGCGGACTCGATGAACGACTGGCCACCGAAGCCGGGGTTGACGCTCATCAGCATCACCAGATCGACCTCGGTCAGCACATAGTCGAGGGTGGAGAGCGAGGTGGCGGGATTGAGCACCGCGCCCGCTTTCTTGCCCCGCTCCCGGATCGAGGCCAGGGTGCGATGGAGATGGGTGCAGGCCTCGACGTGCACGGTCACCCAATCGGCACCGGCATCGATGAAATCGTGGAGATAGCGGTCGGGGTCGGCGATCATCAGGTGGACGTCGACCGGCAGGCGGGTGACCGCCCGCACGGCTTTGACCACCAGGGGACCGATGGTGATGTTGGGCACAAAATGCCCATCCATGACGTCCACATGGATGACATCGGCCCCTGCCGCTTCAACCGCCCTGACCTCGTCGCCGAGTCGGGCAAAGTCGGCGGAGAGGATCGAGGGCGCAATCATGAGCGATCGCATGGCAATATCCTGAAAATGTCCCGGAGGTTCGGGGAAGAAGGGAGATTCGTTTGGCCGGGAATATACCAGATCATCCGAAAAAAAACCGGTTATTCGCAGCCCGACGCATGGAAAAACCTCAATCGAGGTGCACGCGCTCATACTGCTGCCCCGGCACCTGCCGGATCAGTCCCTTCAACTCCAATTGGAGCAGGAGGCTGTGGAGTTCGGCAATGGCAAGACCGGTGAGGCGGATCAGGGTATCGACATCGCGGGGATAGGCCTCCAGCGTGTCGAGCACCGACTGCTCCGGCGCGGTGACCGCCATGGGCCTGGCCAACGGCGTCGACCGATCGACGGCCCTTGTCCCCCGGTCCCAGGCCAGGCCTTCCAGGATATCGGCCACGGTCTGCACCAGATGGGCGCCTTGCTGGATCAGGCGGTGGGTGCCGGCGCTTTTGGGGGAATCGACCCGGCCGGGGACGGCAAAAACCTCCCGCCCCTGGTCCAGTGCCAGGCGGGCGGTGATCAACGAACCCGATTTCTCGGTGGCCTCGACCACGACCACTCCCTGCACCAGGCCGCTGATGATCCGATTTCTTGCCGGAAAGCGAAAGCCTTCCGGCTGGGTTCCCAGGGGATATTCGCTGAGCAGCAGGCCGCCGGCGGCGATGTCGCGAAACAGGGTCGCGTGCGAGCGGGGGTAAACCACGTCGATGCCGCAGCCCAGGACGGCCACCGTACCGGAGCCGGCGGCCAGGGCGCCGCGATGGGCCGCGGCGTCGATCCCGTAGGCGGCGCCGGAAACGACGGTGATCCCCATTGCCGCCAGTTCGGCGGCGAGACCGGTGGCGACGCGGCGGCCATAATCGGTGGCCGCCCGCGAACCGATGATGGCCACGGCCGGACGATCCAGCCAATCAAGGCTGCCGTGGCCGTAGAGCAGGACCGGGCTGTCGGGAATGACGCGCAGGGCGGCGGGAAAAGCGGCGCAGGCGGGGGTGAGGAGGGTGAGGTTGCGCTGGGCGAGTTCTGCCAGCTCGGCGCGGGCGCGCTGGCGGGCGGTGGCCACCTGCGGTGCATCGCGCAACAGATCGAGCAGCCGGGGGCCAACCCCGGGAATATCCCGGACACCGGCCAGGTCCCGCAACACCGCAGCCGGCGTTCCCAAGTGGTGCACCAGCCGGTTGATCAGGGTGCATCCCAGGCCGGGAAGAAACGCCAGGGTCAGCCAGTCTTCGGCCTCCGCGCTGCGGGACAAGGGCGTCAATCGGTCATGAAGGCATGCAGGTCCTGGCTTCGGGCCGGATGGCGCAGCTTCTTCAAGGCCTGGGCCTCGATCTGTCGGATACGCTCCCGGGTGACGGCGAAGCACTGACCGACCTCCTCCAGGGTGTGATCGCAGCCGATTTCAATGCCGTAGCGCATCCGCAGCACCTTCTCCTCCCGCGGCGTCAACGAGCCCATCACTTTGCACAGACACCGCTTCAGGCTCTCGGTGACCGAATGATCCTGGGGGTCCGGGTGGGCATGGTTCTCGATGAAGTCGCTGAGCAGGGTATCTTCCTCGTCGTTGACCGGGGCGTCGAGGGAAATGGCGTCCTTGGCCGTTTTCAGGGCGATGTGGACCTTTTCCACCTCGGTGCCCAACTGCGCCGCCATCTCCTCCGGGGTCGGTTCGCGGCTCTCGACGCGCTGGAAATCCTTGGAAAAACGAAGCATCCGGTTGATGGTTTCAATCATGTGCACCGGCAGCCGAATGGTGCGCCCCTGGTCGGCAATCCCTCGGGTCACGGCTTGACGTATCCACCAGGTGGCATAGGTAGAGAACTTATACCCCCGTTTATAGTCGTATTTTTCAACGGCCTTCATCAACCCGATATTCCCCTCCTGAATGAGGTCGGGCAACTGCATGCCGCGATTCATGAATTTCTTGGAGACCGAAATCACCAGGCGAAGATTGGCGCGGACCAGGGTGTCCTTGGCCTGCTTGGCCGTTTCCCGACCCATTTCGATATCCTGCTGTACCTGGATGAAGGCCGGCCAGGAAATGCCGATGGTTTCCGCCAGCTCCAGGGTGACGCGCTGCTCGACCTCGGCCGGGCTGATTTCGCCGGCTTCCGGCTGCATCTGATGGCGACGGGCGGCAAGCAGCAGTTCCTGCTGCCGGGCGACGACCCGGACCTTGTTGAATTTCTGGGCCAGTTCCTTGACCGCATCGGCCACCGAGAGCAACCCCTTGGAACAGAGCCGGTACTCCTGGAAAAGATTGGCGATGTCGGCGCCCACGGTCAGAATTTCGTCGACAAGGGCCTTTTCTTTGGCCGCGTCCCCGGCATGCTTCTTCAACTCGAGAAACAGCTCCCGCCGGCGGGCATCGAGTTCGTTGGCCTTTTCCACCTGCTCGAGGAAGGCGTCGCGCACCCTGATCAGTTCCTGTTCGTCATTATCGGACAATCCCCGGATCACCGAGTTGATGCGGACATTGCCCCGCAGAAGATTCTCGGCCAGATCGTTGAGCGCGGTGATTCCGAGAGTCAGGCGCAACACCGCCTGTTGGATGAGGGTTTCTCCATCCTCCACCATCCGGGCCAACTCCATCTCCTCCTCGTGGCTGAGCAAGCGCTGGTTGCCCATTTCGCGGAGATAGATATTCATCGGGTCGATACTGCTGCCCACCCCCCTTCGATCACTTCCGCGCCGATCCTCGCCGAGCCGGCGATCCACCGAGGAACGGCGGTCGATACCGTTGCGGATGGCCCAATCATCCTCCTCGTGGGAATCCCGGGGCCAATTTGGCTTCGTGCCTTCGGTAAATTCCTCGGGCCCCTGGTCATCTTCCAGAAGATAACTATCCGCTTCCATCGTTCCTCCTTCAAACCGCCATCAGTTCAACGAAACATGATCCGACACGCCGCTCTTTTCAAGAAAAGTAATACATATCGGTAACATACGAGAAAAAACTCGACCAATTCGCCTCAACTTGCCAAAATCACAGGAGATCCATCGATACCTCTCAAAATACAATTTTTTAAACTTAGCAGATTTGCATCTTTTTTCAACATGTTAAAATTAAAAACCCATTCTTTTTTGTTCCAGTTCCTGTTTGCGGCGGATCAGTTCCATCAACAGCCCTGTGTTTCCAAGGCCTTCAGCCTGATTGATCTGTTGTTGCAAATCAAGGGCGGCCCGCTTGTGGGCAACCGAAAGGAGCCATTGTCTCAACTCCTCGTACATCTGCCGGATAGAGTCGTCCTGACCGATGCCGGGCGGCAGATCCTTGGTCAGCACCTGGGCGATGTAGGCCCGATCCTGTTCCTCCGTCGCCATCTCCAGCAACTGCTCCGGCTGGCAGGATACGCCTCCGGAGACCTGCTCCAGCAGATCGATGAACCGGACCACCACCGGTTCCCGAACGACACGCTCCAAACCGGTCTTCTTGAGCTCACCGAAGTATTCCGGATAAAGAATCAGGAAATCGACCAGTTGCTTTTCCTGATTGGCCAAACCCGCCAATCCCCTGGACGGCACCACCGTCTCCGGCGCGGACGGCCTCGGCGCCGCCGGCCGGCCGGACAGGAAATATCCGGGCGAGACGCCCAGTTTCTCGCTGAAATGGGCCACCATCAATGCCCGCTGCTCCGGATCGGCCGCCTCCTTGATCAACCCCTTCAACTCGGAGACGATCCGGTTCTTCCCCGCCAAGGTCAAGCCGTGCTCGCGGACCAGGGTTTCAAAGGCGAATTCGGCCAGGGGCCGGGCTGCGGCCACCAGGGCGGCGATCGCCGCCGGGCCCTCGGCACGGACATAGGAGTCGGGATCGTGGCCGGCGGGCAACAGGGCCACCCGGCCGGCAACCTGTTCGACCAGGAAAAAGGGGATGCTGCGCATGGCCGCCTTGAGGCCGGCGGCATCGGCGTCGAACAGCAGAACCGCCTCGTCGCCGTAGCCACGCAGGGTATGGATGTGGTTGCGGGTGAGTGCGGTACCCAGCGGCGCCACCACGTTGTCGATGCCGTGGACCGCCAGCAGGAGCAGATCGAAATTGCCCTCGACCACCAGGGCGCGGCGCTGCTTGCGGATGGCCTCCCGGTGCTGGTGCAGGCCGAAGAGCAGCCGACCCTTGTCGAAAATCGGACTCTCCGGCGAATTCATGTATTTGGGCTTGCCCTCACCGAGCAGGCGGCCGCCAAAGGCCGCCACCCGGCCGGTCATGTCCACGATGGGGAACATGATCCGCGAACGGAAACGATCGTAATGGCCGCCCCGGTCCTTGCCCACCGCCAACCCGGCCTGGATCAAGGCCTCGGCCGGCAGCCCCTTGCCCAGGAGTTGCTCGGTGAGGAAGCCCCATCCCGCCTGTTCCGGGTCCGGAGCGCAACCCAGGCGATAGCGGTCGACAACCTCCGCCGGCACGCCGCGCTGTTCGAGGTAGGTCCGTGCCACCTTGCCCAGCTTGGGATGGCGCAGGCAGTGCTGATAGACAACCACCGCCGCCTCGTTGGCCTCGTAGAGCACCTCGCGGCGGCGCAACTGGAGCTTTTCGGCCTCGGTCAACTGCCGCTCCGCCATCTCGATGCCATACTTCTGCGCCAGGGTCTTCAGGGCCTCCGGGAACTCCATGTGATGGTACTTCATCACAAAGGCAAACACGTCGCCGTGCTCGCCGCAGCCGAAGCAGTGGAAGAACTGCCCCTGAGGGTTGACCGTGAAGGACGGCGTTTTCTCGCTGTGAAAGGGGCAGAGCCCGGTCAGCCGGGTCCCGGCCCGTTTCAGTTCGACCACCTCGGCGACCACCTGCACGATATCGGCGGCGTCCTTGACGGTATTTTTTATCTGATCACGGCCGGCCGGAACGCTCATTTTCGTCTCTGGCATCGGTTGTTGCCGCCGCGTTGCCGGCGCCGGCGACAATCCCGCATGCTTTTTTTATCGTTGTCATTTATGCTGCCATTCGACAAGCAGGAGATACGGATCGCCCCCTGACGGCGGCACGCTCCTTGCTTGTCCTTGCCTCACTCTCTTTTCGGCTGCGCCCGCGAGGTCCTTTGTGCACGACATGGAAGAGATACTTTCTTTGGAGATCAAGAAGGAGATTGCCGATCGCTATTTCGGCTTCCGCAAGATGATCGAGGACGACAGCCAACAGTACAATGGACATATTCGGGACGCTTACCGGCAACTGGAGGACGGGGTCGGGTTCGACCTGATCAGGCTCTATATCCTGCTGGGGCGGGAATCGTTGATCCATGACTTCTTCCGCCTGACCGGGCTGCGCGACCAGGTCTTTCTCGACCCTTACCTGCTCCGGTCCCCGACCATCCGCCAGCGCCTGTTCAAGGGGCTGTTCGTCCACGGTTTTACCCGCCGCTCCCGGTTCCACCATCTCTTTGTGGATACCTACAACCGGCTGCGCGACGGCGTGGCCGACTACAACGCCACCCTCAAACGGCTGGTCGACGAGGGCAAGGCCATTGCCGATGAAATCGAGCGCTTTCACCGCAAAAACGACCTAGGCACAATGATGGGGTTCCTGCGCCGGCTGGACAACGGCTCCCACCAGGAGGAAGGGCCGATGGCGGGCACCGTCTCGCCGCTGCGGGATGATTACCTGGAAGAGAAGATGCGGCTTGCCGCGCCCACCGGTGCGGAAAGGCTGCTGCCGGCCTTTCCGTTCCTGCCGGACGTCCGATCGTGCCGGAGCGCACTCCGGGACCTGATCGACACCGCCTTCGATACCCAGGGCGGGCCCGAGGTGCGGGAGTTTGCCGCCTGACGCCCTCCCGGCCGACCGCGTTTTCGTTGCCGGGGCCGCCTACCGCCCGAGGGCCGGCTACAGCCCGACCCAGTAATCGAGCCGGTCGAGGTGGTAGAAACACCCGCCCTGCTGGTGCCAGGAGCAGACGCCATGGACATCCATGCCCTGATGAATGACCGAGACCGGTCGATCCGAGGAGACCACCACCACGATAATATTGGGGTGTTCGGCGGTAAAGCGCAGGGCCGAATTGTAGCGCGCCCCCCGAGCGAGATCTTCGCCGGCAAAGGCCCGGCCGTCCAGCAGGCAGGCAAACCCGTGCAGATGCATGTCCGCGCCGATATGCAGCGCTCCGTCCACCTTGGCCAGGGACTTGGTCAGCTTCAGGGTGTAGGGCTTGCGCAGATCCAGGGGCGGGGAAAGGCTCTGCCCGGAAATATGGACCGGTTGTTCATTGAGATCGACGACAATGGTACAACCGTGTTTGCGTTTCTGGGAATGATGCACCAGGCTGACCACGATCTTGAAGATGAAAAAACTGTCGGAACGATCGAGCTTCGACTCAAGCAACAACTCCTCCAACTGGACCAGCTTGGCCTGGTAGGTGGTGGAACTGAACCTGCCGTCGGCAAAACTGCACACCTTGCTGCGGTTGACCTTCAAAAAGCCGTGTCGCCCCCGAAAATCGGCACAAAGGGAAAAGGCCGGCAGGGTGTCGCCGCAGATACCTAAAATCGCGCGGCCGTCGCTCACCAGATAGCGCCCCGACCGTTCGACGGTAAGCAGCAGCTTGCGCACATGTTTGTAGTTGATCAGTTGCGGCCGGAACTCCTCCTGGAACTTCACCAAAAAGTGCAACTGGCCAAGCATGCACGGATCGACAAACAGCAGGCGCCCCTCGGGCCAGGACCCCTCTTCCTGGGTTTCCGAAATCATCAGCACCGCGTCGAGCACCGGATAGATGCGGATGGACGTGTCCCAGCCGAGTTGCAGGTTGATCTGATCGATGACGTGGTCGCGCACCGCATGGGTGGCGTATTCCTTGAGAAAATACCCGGAGATCCCGGTGTAGAGCTCCGCCTCGTTGGCCAGATCGTGGGAAAAACGCCAGACCGCGTGCTCCAGCCAGCACTCGGTCGGACCGGTGGAACAGAGGTCGGGGTGGTGCTCGGTGAACCACTGCTGAAAAAACACCGATCCCGAGTAACCGCCATTGGCAAGCAGGCCGGCGAGTCCCGGATCCTTGACCGGGAGGATTTCGGCGAAGTGTTTCCGGTCGAATTGGAGTTTTTCGTTGATCCGCCACTTTTGACTGTCCAGATACAGGCTCTTGAAGATCGGCTCGTGCCCCTTGAGCAGGTTCTGGGGATCGCAAACCATCATCGGACTGTCGGGCCGCAGGGCAAAGATGACCGCCGCCCTGCTCGGGCCGGAGAAATGGGTCAAACCGTCGCTGAGACCGTTGAGGATGTCACTGACGCAACGGCGGATAAAGGATTGGGGGACCTGTTCGTTCATGGACTGCATCGGGGGAACCAAGGCGCTTTCTGCCGGCCGTGACCAGGCTGGTTTGCTCAATCGTTGCGATCGAACGGCTCACCGCTTCAAAGTACCGACAGGCGGCCCGAGCGTCAAGGCGATTTCGGCCGGGCGTTGTGGCTTCGCCTCGCCGAACGGTTCTCCGGACCGGGTGCGGGCGCCGGCCTTGACAGAACCGGCTTCGTGTCTAGCATACTGTCAATAATCATTCCCAACAATCGGAGAGCAACCATGGCCTACATTTGCACAACCTGTGGCGCGACCACCGAGACACCGGGACACCTGTGCAGCCCGTGCGACACCACCTTGCCCTGCAATTTTTGCGGCGCCCCGGAGGCCGGCGCCCGCCACATGTGCAGGGAAAAACTGACCGCGGTGCAATACTTTTGCACCTCCTGCGGCCGGGTAGCGGAAGAAAGGAGCTTTCTCTGCAACCCGGCGCCCGTCATCGAGTAATCGGCGGCGCCGGCAGGCGTTTGCCCCGCCCGATCCGCCGGCTTCGCGTCTTGCCGGCCGGCGACAGGGCGCCGGCCGTTCCTTTGCGACCAAAAAGGGCTTGGCCAAAGGCGATTTTCCGCCTATCATAGCCGGATTGAGCCAAGCGGTTCGCCTTTTACTCGCATCAGGCCGGATCGCATCCCTTCAGCGATCGCAGAAAACGGTATCCCTATGGAAGACCACATTGCCGAAGCACTCGTCACCATCATCAAAAAGCAGCAGCCATCCGAATACGAGGAAGCCTTCGAGCGGGCCTTCGAACTGACCAAGGCCTACGCCGGTTCGGCCAATGCCCAGGCCTCCACCATTCCCTTTGTCTTCGAGCGGCTGTTCGAACTGTTCGTCACCGGCAAGGCCAGGTCCTGACCGGCGCACCCGGCCTTCTCTCCTCTCCCCGCCACTCCCCTTCGCCGCCGGCCCTGGCAGGCGACCGCGGCCCGATCTTTGCCCCCATCCGCCTACCGTGTGCCGAAAATTTTGTCGCCGGCGTCGCCGATTCCGGGGAGGATGTAACCATCCCGGTTCAGGCGTTCGTCGACGGCGGCAACATAGATGTCGACCTCGGGGTGACATCCCGCCAGCCTTCGGATCCCCTCGGGTGCCGCCACCAGCAGAAGGCCGACCATATCCCGGCAACCCGCCTTTTTCAGGATGTCGATGGTCGCGACCAGGGTGCCGCCGGTGGCCAGCATCGGGTCGAGGATCATGGCCTGGCACTGGTCGATGTCCGGCACCAACCTTTCGAAATAGCTCACCGGTTGCAGGGTCTTTTCGTCGCGACACAGCCCCACCACCGACACCCTGGCGCTGGGCAGGACTCTGAGCACCCCGTCCATCATCCCCAGACCGGCCCGCAGGACAGGGACGATGGTGATTTGCCTGCCCTTGATCCGGTCCACCGCCACCGGGCCGGACCAGGTTTCGACGGTCACCTTCTCGGTGGGCAGGTTGCTCGTGGCCTCGTAGGCCAGGAGCATGCCGATCTCCGCCGCCAGTTCGCGAAACTCCTTGGGCGAGATGTCCCGCTCCCGCAGCAGTCCCAGTTTATGCCGGACCAGCGGATGGGAAACGTGGTGAACAGCCATGCGGACCTCCTCAAAGGGTGAGCGACGGGAAAGGGGATATGGCCGGGGGATGCGCCGCGGCCGAAAGAGACGGGCAACCAGGTGTGATGGCACCACGGTCAGCCGGATGCAGTGGGCAGGCCGTTCACGCCGTCCGCAACAGGCGCTGGATCATCTGCAGATCCTGCCAGGTTGCCTTTTTCAACTCCGCATTTTTGAGCAGCAACCGGGGATGGAAGGTGACCATGACCTGGAGCGACCGACCGCCCTCCCCGGCCTCCCGCAAGGGATGAAACCGGCCGCGCAGGCGAACGACCGACTCCCGGCCGCCCACCAGGGCGCGGGCCGCCGCCTCTCCCATGGCACACACCACTCGGGGCCGCACCAGTTCGATCTCCCGAAGGAGATGCTCCCGACAAAGGCGCAGGCACTCGTCTCCCGGGGGGGCCGCGGGCAGGGGACAGCATTTGATCGCATTGGTCACATACACCTGTTCCGGGGTCAGCCCGATGGCACGCATCATGTTCCCCAGCATGGCGTCCTCGGCCGCGCCGAACAGGACCGTGGCCGAGAATCCCGCCTCCTGGCCGGAATAGTCGCCGACCACCAAGAGCGGCACGCCTGCGGCGCCGATCCCCGCCACCACCCCTTGTCGGGCCTCGACCAGGGAGCATAACCGGCAGGCCGCGATGTCCTCCCGAAGCGCCTGCATCTGCGCCGCCAACATCTCCCGGTCGACGGGTCGGGACCGGTTTCGTTCTGGCGATGGCTCCTCCGTCGGCTTCAAGACGGCGGGCTTCGGCGGCCCCGGTTTATCGCCGGGGGGCCGCACCCCTTCCGTAAACCCGGGGGACAGCGGATACCGGTCGACCCCGAGCTGCTGATGAAACCGGAGGGTGGTTCGGAGCGCGGCGGCCAAGTCCAGCACAGCGGACCGATCCGGAGGCGGCGTCGCCCTCGCCGCGTCATCGCCGCCGGCTTTCGGATCAACGGTCACAGGCACCTGCCCCGGCTTGCACGACCCGCGGACCGCCACCAGCCGTTCACCGGTTCATTCCTTTTTCTTTTTGGGAGGTTCAAATTCGAAAACCGTTTCGTTCTTTTTCAGGAGGCCGTGTTTTTTCCGCGCCACCTCTTCCAGGTACTTGTCGTCGGACCGCAGCCGTTTAATGTCTTCCGTCAGTTCGACATTTCGTGCCTCCAGACGGCTGTTTTCCTCGCTCAGCGCGGCGATTTCCTTTTTCAGTTGCAGATACGGCACCAGACCTCGACCGGGCGCAAACAGGATCCACAGCAGGAAAAAAACCGCGACAATTGCCCCAAGAAACCAGAGCATCTTCTTGTCCTGCCGGTTATCCTCATGCTGCTTGCGTGTCGCCATCTGCCCTCTCTTGAACCTTAGTCCCATCAATCGTCATGAAACATTTGCCCAAATGCCTGGTCAGCGCCTGCCTCACCGGCCTCTGCACCCGCTACGACGGGCTCGGCAAGGCCAGCCCCGACTGTCTGCGCCAACTGGCCGGGTATCTTTGGGTTCCGGTCTGTCCCGAACAACTGGGCGGCCTGCCCACCCCGCGGCCCGCCGCCCGCCTGATCGGCGGTGACGGTCATGGAGTCCTGGCCGGCACGGCCCGGGTCGTCGACCTCCACGGCCACGACGTCACCGAAGCCTTTCTGCGCGGTGCCGCCATGGTCCTGGCCATCGCCCAGGCACAGGCCATCGATTGTTGTTTCCTCAAATCCGGCAGCCCGTCCTGCGGTCTTGCGCCGCTGGTCGGCGTGACCGCGGCGCTCCTGCACCGCCACTCCATCCGGGTGGTCTCCTTCTGAGGCCGGAGATGGACGCCGGAGACCGCGACCGCCCCTGTTCAGGGCACGGGCGCGGCGGTGTCGCCTTGCTTCTCTTCCAGCCCCATCAGCCGGATCAACAAGATGCCCGACTCGTAGAGGAGATAGAGCGGCCCCCCCATCAGCGCCATGTTGACCAGATCCGGGGTCGGCGTCAGCACCGCCGCCAGGATGGCGATCACCAGCACCGCATACCGCCGGTTCTTCTCGTAGGTTTTTCGCGATATGGCCCCCACCTGGGCGCTGAAGACCATGAACACCGGCAGCTCGAAAATCACCCCGAAGCCAAAAATGAATAGGGTGACGAAATTGACGAACCGATCCACCGAAATGAAGGCCTGGAGCTCCTCGGACTGGAAACTGAGGAGGAAACGGATGCCGAAGGGCAGGGTCACCAGACCGCAGAAGATGGTGCCGCCGTAAAAGAGCACGCAGGTGGCGACCACGAACCACCATAGTATTTTTCCGGTCACGCCAAAGGGCTTGCCCATGGCCTTCCACAGCACATACATGCAAAACGGCATGAGCAGGTACAGGGCTCCGAAAAAGGCCAGGTCGACATGGGCGAGAAATGGGCCGGCCACGGAAAAAAAGTAGAGTTTCTCGCCCAGATGGGCCTGCAACCCGGTCAACAGTCGAGGGGCGACAAAAAAGAGGGCCAGGGTGGTGACCGCGAGCGCAAGCGCGAGCGATTTCAGGAAACCGCGCAGTTCAAGCAGAAAAAGAGCAAAGGATTTCAGCGGTTGGGCCATGGCATCGGGAACGGGAACAGGTTGTTGCCTGACGGACGAAAACGGCAAAAAGGTAGCAAAGCAGACGGATAAAAGCAATGGTCGTTGTCGTAAAAAGCTCCGGGAACGACACTCCGCACTCGGAATACCCTTTTTGCTGCGCCGCGGGCCTTGTCGTCCATGGGTTTGCCCGAGGGCTTCACCATTTGAATACCGTTGCGTTTCCCCGGACGCCGTGATAAAAGCGGTTACACCGGCACGCAGCCGCAGATCGCGGCACCCGCCTTTCCACCTTTTTTCAACCCATTTACACCATCATGCTTGAATTACGCTTTGTCCGGGAAAACCTGGACCTGGTCCGCCAAAAGAGCCTGCGGCGGGGAGTCGATCCCCTGCTTATCGACCGTTTCGCCGAAACCGACAACCGGAGGCTGGCGACGCTCGCCGAGGTCGAAGCGCTGAAAAACCGGCGCAACACGGTCTCCAAAACCATCGCCTCGCTGAAGCAGGCGGGCAGCAATGACCAGGCCGAGCCCCTGATCCTGGAGATGCGCGCCGTCTCGGACCAAATCAAGGAACTGGACGGGGTCCTGGCGGGGATCGAGGGCGAGTTGCAGGACGTGATCATGTCCATCCCCAACCTCTGCGACGACTCGGTACCCGAAGGGCGGGACGAGCGGGACAACATCGAGATCAAGCAATGGGGCGAGATTCCGACCTTCTCCTTTCAGCCCCGGCCACACTGGGAGATCGGCGAGCAGCTCGACATCCTCGATTTCGAGACCGCTTCCCGGCTGGCCGGCGCCCGTTTTTCCCTGCTCAAGGGGTTCGGTTCCCGGCTGTCGCGGGCCCTGGTCAATTTCTTCCTCGACCTCCACACCCAGCGACACGGCTATACCGAGGTGCTGCCGCCCTTCATGGTCAACTCGAAAACCATGACCGGAACCGGCCAGTTGCCGAAATTCAAGGAAGACCTGTTCAAGCTCGACGGTTGGGACCTGTGGCTGATCCCCACCGCCGAGGTGCCGGTGACCAACATCCACGCCGAGACCACCCTCGACGAGGCCGATCTGCCGCTGAAATATACCGCCTACACCCCCTGCTTCCGTTCGGAGGCCGGCTCCTACGGCAAGGACACCCGGGGGCTGATCCGGCAGCATCAGTTCGAGAAGGTGGAACTGGTCAAGTTCACCAGCCCGGAACAGTCCTGGGACGAGCTGGAGCGTCTGCTGGCCGACGCCGAAGCGGTTCTGCAACTGCTGGAGCTACCCTACCGGGTGATCAGCCTCTGCGCGGGCGATCTCGGCTTTTCCGCCGCCAAGACCTATGACATCGAGGTCTGGCTGCCGGGGCAGAACAGCTACCGCGAGATCTCTTCCTGCTCCAATTTCCTCGATTTCCAGGCCCGCCGAGCCGGCATCCGCTACCGACCCAAGGGCGAAAAGAAGAGCCGCCTTGTCCACACCTTAAACGGCTCCGGCCTGGCCGTGGGCCGGACCCTGCTGGCCATCCTGGAGAACTACCAGCAGGCCGACGGCACGGTGCGCCTGCCCACGGTGCTGGAGCCCTATTTCCAGACCCGCTTCTGAGCGATCCGCGCCGGGAAGGTCCCCGGCGCGCTCGATCGACGCTACCCTTGCAACCCGGCCGGTTTCTCCCGGGCCAACTCGATCAGCCGATCCAACAGGGCACCGAAGGGAAACCCGGCCGCGGCCGCGGCCTGGGGCAGGAGGCTGGTGGGGGTCATGCCGGGAATGGTGTTGGTTTCGAGCAGATACAACTCGTCATCACCGGTCAGGATCATGTCGGTGCGGCTGTAGCAGCGCAGTTGCAGGCAATGGTGGGCCCGCACCGCGTAGTCCTGGGCCTGGTGCCGCACCGCCTCGCTCACCTCCGCCGGACAGATCTCCCGGCTGGCACCCGGCTGGTATTTGGCCTCGTAATCGAAGAACTCATACTTGCTGTCGGGAATGATCTCCACCAGGGGCAAGGCCAGCGGATCGGCATTGCCGAGCACCCCGGCGGTCAGTTCGCGCCCCTTGATGTATTGCTCGACCATGACCGAACTGTCGTGCTTCAGGGCCAGGCGCAGGGCGCCGGGCAGTTTTTCGATCTCCCGCACGATCGACATGCCGATGGACGACCCCTGCCGCACCGGCTTGACCACGCAGGGCACCCCAACCTCGGCGACGATCCGGCCGGTATCCTCCAGATCCCGTCGTTCCACCATCACCCAGGGCGCCACCGGCAGCCCGGCCAGCCGATACATGATCTTGGCCAGGTTCTTGTCCATGGCCAGGGCGCTGCCCAGGACCCCGGCGCCTTGGTAGGGGATGCCGAGCAGGTCGAGGAACCCCTGGATGGTGCCGTCCTCGCCGTTCACCCCGTGTAGCAGGAGAAAGGCGACGTCGATTGTGGCGGCGTCGTTCGCGATCCGCGCCAGATCAGTGGCGGGATCGTAGCGAACGACCTCGTATTTGTCCGGATCAAGCGCCTTTGCCACCCCGGCCGCCCCCCGGAGCGAGACGTCGCGTTCGTCGGATGTGCCCCCGGCAATCAATGCCAATCGAATCTTCGCCATGGTCGACCTCCCCGTTGAATGAACATGTTCGCTGCCCTCGCAACACTGCCGCACCATGTTACCATCACCATAAAGAAAAACAATCAAAAGGGGCAAGAAGTTGCGGCGGTGCGACCCGACGGCCCCGATACGGCCGAGCCATGGCCGGCTCAAACGTCCGCCAGCGGCACCGGGGAAATGCCTGCAATTCAATTATTTGATTTGACAAGCACCGACCCAATGGATTATTTAATTCTTTTTCCAAACCATACTCTTACTAACGGCCCCGGCCAACCACCAAAGGAAGTGATGCAATATGATCGAAGTAGATGTCAGAGGTGACCTTGAATACGCGATCAGGCAGTTGAAGAAAAAACTGCAAATCGACGGTATTAAACGAGAGCTGAAACGGCGGGAGTATTACGAGAAACCCAGTGTCAAAAAACGCCGCAAAGCTGCCGAAGCCCTGCGTAAACTTCGCAAGTTCAACCGGATGAGAAGCCGGATCTGAACAACACGCCCCGACGGCCCGCCGTTGGGGCGTTTGTCTTTCCCCTTTGCCCACCAACGCCCCTGCAAACCGCCTATCTTGAACACCTGCGGCTCTTCCTGCAGCACCTGACCATCCAGAGACGGCTGGCCAAGAATACCATTGTCGCCTATCGTGCCGATCTGCAATCTTTTTTTCGCTTTCTCGCCCGTTGGGCCCCACCCTTCCCCGAGGAGATCGGCAAGGAACAGGTGCAGCAATTTTTCCAGGATTGCCACCAGCGCCGGATCAGCGCCCGCTCCAATGCCCGCCGCCTGGCGGCCCTGCGGGCCTTTTTCCTGTTTCTCCAGGAGCAGGGGGTGTTGGCGATCAACCCCCTGGCCGAAATCGATAGCCCGAAGATCGGCCGCAGCCTGCCCAAGGCCCTGAGCATTGCCGAGGTCGACACCCTGCTCCACCTGCCGGAGCAGCCTTCCCCCCTGGCGCTGCGCAACCATGCCATGCTCCATCTGCTCTATGCCTCGGGGTTGCGGGTTTCCGAGCTGGTCAGCCTGCCGGTGAGCGGCTGCAACCTGAGCAGTGGCCACCTCCGCATCCTGGGCAAGGGCAACAAGGAGCGGGTGGTTCCCTTCTCGGCCACGGCCGGCGAGATGGTGCGGGATTACCTCCAACGGGGCCGACCGCTGCTGCTCAAGGGCAAACCCAGCCCGATGCTGTTCTGCTCCAACAGGGGAGCCGCCATGACCCGCACCCGTTTCTGGCAGATCGTCCGGGAGATCGCCCTGACGGCAGGGATCCACAAGGACATCAGCCCGCACATGCTCCGCCACTCTTTTGCCACCCACCTCCTGGCCGGCGGCGCCGATCTCCGTTCGGTGCAGATGATGCTCGGCCACACCGACATCGCCACCACCCAGATCTACACCCATATCGACAGCGATCGGCTGAAATCGATCCACCAGCGGTTTCACCCGCGCGGCTAGCCCACCTCTTCCGCGTCCGTCCGGGCGGCGAGCGGGGTCGCAGCGCGCAGGGTGACGCTGAAGATGGTCCACCCAGGCTCGGACCGCACCTCGATATTGCCGCCGTGGGCGCGAACGATGCCATAGGAGACCGGCAGGCCAAGCCCGGAGCCCTCGACCGCGGCCTTGGTGGTGAAGAACGGCTCGAAAATTTTTTCGAGATTCTCCGGCGCGATTCCCGGACCATTGTCCTCGACCGCGACCATGACCCACTCGCCGCGCCGAGCGGTGCCGAGGGACAGGGTGCCGCCCTTGTCGATCATGGCATCGGCGGCATTGATGATCAGATTGATGAAGACCTGCCGAATCTGGTCCTCGACCCCGGCCACCATCAAGGGCTGCTGCGCGAATACCCTCACGAGCGTAATCTTCCTTTTACCGAGAAAGTTGCGATGGAGCGTCAGGATCTCTTCCAGGGTCTTGTGCAGGTCAAAGACAACCTCTCTGCCGATCGACGGCTGATTGATCTGCTGCAGATCACGAATCAGCTTGCGCATCCGGTCGCATTCCTTCTCCGCCAGATGGAGCAATTTTTTATCCTCCGAATCCGGCTCCATCCGTTGTTGCACGTCCCGAAGCGCGAAACGGATCCCCAAAAGCGGGTTCCCGAATTCATGGGCGATTGAGGCGGCGAGCTTGCCGACCGCCTCCATCTTTTGCGCATGGTGGAGTTGCTCGGTCAGTTGCTGTTCGCGGGTAATATCCCGCCCCATGGCGACCACGTTGGTCAACGTTCCCCGCCCGTTGATAATCGGGAAAATCGAGGCCTCCAGAATTACCCGGCGACCATGGAAATTGTCGCTGGTAAAGGTCCCCGTCCATGCCTCGCCCCGCTCGATCCGGGCCCGGACCCGATCGACATGGTCCTCGATGCGCAGGGCCTGGAACGAGATCCCCGCGGGCTGTCCGACCAGACTTTCCGCCGAACGTTCCAGGACCTGTTCGAAGGCGGCATTCACATACTCGATGACCCCGCTGGCATCGGTGATAACGATCAAGGCCGGGGCTTGCCGGACCACCTTGGCAAACAACTGTTTTTCCTGTTCCAGCCTTTGCTTCCGGCTGATGTCGGCGTAAAAGACCACCGCGCCCGTGCATTGCCCGTCCTCGAAAACCGGATAGGAGCGCAGGCTGACCAGCAGGGAGGAGCCATCCGGCAGACGCAGGGGCATTTCATCGGCCAGCAGCGCCTCTCGCTCGGCAATGGTGGCCCGCACCAAACCGCTCAGGAACTGGGAATGCGCCGCCTCGGGCTCGCCGGAGGCAAGCAGCGACAGGATATCCTGGCCGATAAAGGCGCTCGGATCGGTGCTTGAGAAATGCTCCAGGCCGGCCCGATTGATGAACGTGCAATGGCCCGCCGTATCCACCCCCAAGACCACCTCTTCGGTGGCGTCGAGAAACAGGCGCAACCGCTGCCCCTGGGTCTCGAGATCGGTCAGTGCCCGGTGGCCGCTCTCGCAGAGAAAGTTGAGGGCGGCGGTCACCTGATCCAGCTCGTCGGGACAAATGAACGGGGACCGGTCCAGCCGCAATGGCTCCGGCTGCCGGTGGCCGAGATCGATATTCTCGACATATCGGGCCAGCCGGACCAAGTGTCGGGTCAGGCTCTCCTGGAAAAGGAGGAGGATGAAGCCGGAGACGAGAAAGGTCTTGACCGCGTTGCTGGCCAGCAGGACGACGATCCGCTGCCACAGACGCTGGTGGATGCCTTCCAGGGAGGCGGTCACGTGCAACCGGCCAATTTCTTCGAAACGGCCGCGAACCTGGTGGCGCAGGGGAAAGACATGGGAGATGCAGTTGTCGCGGCTGGGCGCCCCCCGAGCCCAGGCGACCTGGCCATCCATTTCCACCGCCGCATGGACGATGTCTTCGCGCTTGATCAGCCCTTCAAGCTGGAGGTTGACCTGCAACTCGTCGAGGATCCACACGCTCTCCTCAAGCGGCCGCAGACTGGTGGCCTCAATGACGGCGAAAAAGGTGTTGATGTTCTCAATATCCCGCCGGTAATCGAGATACAACTGGAGGGCGGTGGCGACGCAGGCCACCATGGTGCTGAACAGGATCACCAGGAAGGTGAGGCGATAGGCAATGCTGTTCTTTTTCCACCGCGTCAAGGCCATCCTCACTCAATTGCCAACAGGGGCCCGGCCTGCCGCTGTCCGGCGAGCAGCAGCCGCAACGTCTCCCCTCCGGGCAGCCGCTGGCGCGCCTCCCGCAACACCAGCTCGGGATGATTGTTGATTTCGCTCAAGTGGGCCAGCACCAAGAGCCGCAACCCTTCCCCGGCCAACCGGGCGGCCAGGGCCAGCGAATCGGGGTTGGCCAAGTGCCCCCGGCTGGAGAGCACCCGCTGTTGCAGGGGCAGCGGATAGGGCCCCTCCTTCAGCATCCGGATATCGTGGTTGGCCTCCAGGATCAGGGCCTGGCAGCGGCGGAGGTGATGGTGGATCAGTCGGGTGACAATGCCGGTATCGGTACAGTACCCCAGGCTGTGGTCACCGTCGCTGAGCACGAACCCGACCGGATCGACGGCGTCGTGGGAGACGGCAAAGGGATGGATGCGCACCCCCTCGATGGCGAACGCTTCCCCGACCCCAAACTCCCGCGCCTGCGGCAGCTTGCCCATCCGGGGCGCCGCGGCCCGGTGGGTGGCCGCGTTGGCGTAGACCGGCAGGTCCAGCCGGCGCGCCAGCACCCCCACCCCCTTGACGTGATCGTCGTGCTCATGGGTGACGATGAGCCCGGTCAGGCTTTCCGGGGCGATGCCCAGCCCCTGCAGGCGACTGACCAACTCCTTGCCGGAAAAGCCATTGTCAATGAGCAGCCGGGTCGAACCGGCCTCCACCAGGGTGCAGTTGCCCTTGCTGCCGCTGCCGAGGACCGAAAATCTCACTGTTTGCCGGGGCCGACGACGGGGCGATCGTCCCGACCCAGCCCGGTATGGCCGAAGCCGCCGCTGCCCCGGTCCGTCGGTGCCAGCGCCGCAACGACTTGCAAGGCCGCCCGAGCCACCGGCGCCAGGATGAGTTGGGCAATGCGGTCGCCCCGGTGGATGGTGTAGGGTGCCCGGCCGAGATTGATCAGGCCGATCTTGACCTCGCCCCGGTAATCGGCATCGATGGTGCCGGGGGCATTGATCACGGTGATGCCGTGCTTGATTGCCAACCCGGACCGGGGCCGGACCTGGATCTCGTAGCCCTCGGGGATGGCCACCGCAAATCCGCAGGGGATCAGCCGGATCTCCCCCGGCGCCAGCACCACCGGCTCGACAATGGCCGCGCCCACATCCAGACCGGCGGCCAGTTCGGTGGCATAGGCCGGCAGCGCCAGGTCGGCGGCCGGTTCCGGGTCCAGCCAGGTCAAGGCCACGGGTATCGTCGTCATCGTTGTTCCCTACCCATCCGCATCATCTCCCCTTCCCCCCAACAAAAAAAAAGCCGGTCGCCGCTTGTCTGCGGCCACCGGCTTGTTCTTGCTACCCCGTCACTCCATCGGTCGAGGCTTATGCTTCGCCCTCGGCCAAGGCTGCCTTGCGGCTCAACCGGATCCGGCCCCGGTTGTCGATATCGATCACCTTGACCTTGATCACGTCACCTTCCTTGACCACGTCGGTGACGTTCTTCACCCGCTCGTTGGCCAACTCGGAGATATGGACCATGCCGTCGGTTCCGGGCAGGATCTGGACAAAGGCGCCGAATTCCTTGATGGTGCGGACCTCGCCCTCGTAGATCCGGCCGACCTCGGGCACTGCCGTGATCTGCTGGATCCGCCTGACCAGGGCATTAGCCATCTCATTGCTGTTGCTGAAGATCTTGATGGTGCCGTCGTCCTCGACGTCGATCTTGGAATCGAACTCGGCGGTCATCTCGCGGATGATCTTGCCGCCGGGGCCGATGATGTCGCGGATCTTGTCGGGATGGATCTTGATGGTGACATACTTGGGCGCATGCTCGGACACCGCTGCCCTGGGCGAGCTGAGGGCCTCCTCCATCTTGGTGAGGATATGGATCCTGCCCTTCTTGGCCTGGGCCAGGGCCTGAGACATGATCTCCCGGTCGACGCCCTCGATCTTGATGTCCATCTGCAACCCAGTGATGCCCTCGCTGGTGCCGACCACCTTGAAGTCCATGTCGCCCAAGTGATCCTCGTCGCCGAGGATATCGGTGAGCACCACCACCCGGTCGTCCTCCTTGATCAGCCCCATGGCCACGCCGGAGACCGGGGCCTTGACCGGCACGCCGGCATCCATCAGGGCCAGGCTGCCGCCGCAGACCGTGGCCATGGAGGAGGAACCGTTGGATTCCAGCACCTCGGAGACCACCCGCAGGGTGTAGGGGAAGGTATCGCCGGCCGGCAGCACTGCCTCGATACCGCGGCGGGCCAGGGTGCCGTGACCGATGTCGCGGCGGCTCGGACCGCTCAGGCGACGGACCTCGCCAACGCAGAAGGGCGGGAAATTGTAGTGGAGCATGAACCGCCGGTAGACGTCGCCGCCCAAGCCTTCGAGGTGTTGCTCGTCGCGCTCGCTGCCCAGGGTGCAGATCACCAGGGCCTGGGTCTCGCCCCGGGTGAACAGGGCCGAGCCATGGGCGCGCGGCAGGATGCCGACCTCGCAACTGATCGGCCGGACGTCCTCGAAGGAGCGGCCGTCGAGCCGCTGGCCCTTGGTGACTATCCGATCCCGCATCACCTGTTTCTTGTAGGCGCTGAGCAGATCGGTCACCTGGGCAGGTTTTTCGTACAGCTCGGGCTCGATCTGGGCCAGCACCTCTTCCTTGAGCCGGGAATAGCGACTGGAACGGGCCATTTTGTCGGCGATGGTGACCACCTCTTCCATGCCGGCGGCGGCAACGGCCTCGACCTTCTCCTTGAGGGAGACATCGATCACCGGAGCTACAACCTCCCGCTTGGCCTTGCCGGCCTCGGCCTGGAGCTTGAGCTGGAGGTCGAGCAGCGGCTGCATGCCGGCGTGGGCGAAAAAGATGGCCTCAAGGACCACTTCCTCGCTCATCTCGCCGGCCCGGCCTTCCACCATGACCACGGCGGAACGGGTGCCGGCCACCACCAGGCTGAGCTGCGATTTCTCCAACTGACTCTTGCTGGGGTTGAGCACATACTGCCCGTCGATATAGCCGACCCGAGCCGCGCCCACCGGACCGGCAAAGGGGATGTCGGAGAGCAGCATGGCCATGGAGGCGCCGTTCATGGCCAGGATGTCGGGATCGAAATCCTGGTCCGCCGAAAAAACGGTGGCGATCAACTGGGTTTCGCAGGAATAGCCGGCCGGGAAGAGCGGCCGCAGGGGCCGGTCGATCAACCGGCAGGTCAGGACCTCCTTCTCGCTGGGCCGGCCGATCTCGCGCCGGAAATAACTGCCGGGAATGCGGCCGGCGGCATACATCCGTTCCTGGTATTCGATGGTCAGGGGCAAGAAGCCCATGTCCTTGGACTCGGTCTCGGCAACCACCGTGACCAGCACCTTGGTGTCGCCGCTGGAGACCACCACGGACCCGTTGGCCTGTTTGGCCATTTTGCCGGTTTCCAGGGCGATGGTCCTACCGCCGACCTCAGTTGTAACTGTGTGTATCATAGATTCTCCTGTTCCGGTCTTCCCGGAATATGCGAAGGACAACAATGAGACCCGATGCAGCTCAATTCCGTCACAAAGGCACAAAGGATGCAGCGACAATCTCTTCTCATCCGCCGGGGGCAGAATGAATCCTCCCCAGCGAGTTCCAAGATTCTCTCGGTCTCCTTTGTGTCTTTATGACTTTCCCGCTGCCACAGCGCGGTCACATCGTGAAAAGACGGACGGCGGGCCACTGTGGCCCGCCGTCCGGAAACGACTTGTTACTTGCGGATGCCGAGTTGCTGGATCAGGGTCCGGTACTTGGAAACATCCTTTTTTTGCAGGTATTTGAGCAGATTGCGGCGCTGGCCGACCAGCTTCAACAGTCCGCGGCGGGAATGATGATCCTTGGCATGCGTCTTGAAATGCTCGGTGAGATAGAGAATCCGGTCGGTCAGGAGGGCGATCTGCACCTCACAGGAACCGGTATCGGTCTCGTGGGTCTTGTATTTTTCGATTAATTCCTTCTTCTTTTCCACTGTTTGTGCCATGGGGCACCTCCACTTTCCTTCTGCTGCCAGAAAAGCATCTTCCCTCAGCCTTTCTGGAGTCTGGATAGAATGTTCCTGGTCTCGGATCAGAGGGGCGATCCGGGGGAACGACATGACCTTCTATACTCTACGCCGATCAATCGTGGCAAGGAGAAATGGACGGTTGCCCGGCGATATGCAACACCGTTTCAACGTCGAGCCGGGCGGCTTGCAGCAGGCCCAGCCCCTCTTCCCCGAACAGCGCCGCGCCCGGCAAACTGTCGTCCACGGAAAACGAACCGCTGCGGGTTCGCCGCAATCCGACCAGATGGGCGCCGCAGCCGAGCGACCGGCCGATATCGGCGGCCAGCACCCGGATATAGGTGCCCCGGCTGCACTCGACCTCGATGGTCAATTGGCAGGAGTCGGCATCGTAGCCGAGCAGGTCGAGACGAAAAATCTCGATCGGCTTGGCCGCTTTTTCGATCGCCACTCCCTGGCGGGCATAGACGTAGAGAGGCTTACCCTTGTGCTTGGCCGCCGAGAAGGGAGGCGGCGTCTGCATCTGCGGCCCGACATGGCGCCCAAGACAGGCGGCCAGGGCCGTCGCCTCCAATGGCGGCACCGGACTGGTGGCAATGACCGCGCCCTCGGGATCCTGGGTGGCGGTTTCGACGCCCAACTGGAGCCGGGCGACATAGGTCTTGCGCCCGCCCATGAAGAGGTCGATCCGTTTGGTGGCGCCCCGGCCGGCGCAGACGATCAGCAGGCCGGTGGCAAAGGGATCCAGCGTGCCGGCATGCCCCACCTTCTTGATCCCGAGCAGCCGCCGAATCCGGCGGACCATGGCAAAGGAGGTCGGCCCCTCGGGCTTGTCCACCAGAAAGACGCCGTCACTCCATGCCGGTCCGTTGCCGCAAGCAGGTTCAACTGCCATCAGGGCCACCTAGGCCTGAACCTCCCGGCGAAGCAACGGCAGCAGGGCATCGCGCACCTGCTCCACGCTCTGGCCCTTGACCCGGAAGCCGCTGGCGTTGCGGTGACCGCCGCCGCCGAACTGGGCAGCGACCAGGGAGACGTCGCATTTCCCCTTGGCCCGCAGGCTGACGGAAACGTGGTCCGGCTCGACCTCCTTGAGAAAAACGGCCACCCGCACCGAACTGACCGCCCGGGGCAGGTTGATGAAATATTCGGTATCTTCCAAGGTGGTGTAGGTCCGCTCCAGCATCTTTTGGGTCACCCGGATGACGGCAATCCGATCCCGCTCGTGCATCTCCAGGGTGGCCAACACCTCCTGCATCAGGCGCAACCGCCCCAGGGTGTAGTTGTCGTAGAGATTGCTGGCGGCCTGTTCCGGCCGCACGCCCCGGCGGATCAATTCACCGGCCACGGCAAAGGTGTGGCTGCTGGTGGATTCGTAGCGGAACGAACCGGTGTCGGTGTTGATGGCCGCGTACAGGCATTCGGCAGCCCGGCCTGAAATCTCCGCCCCCAGCCCGACGGCCAGATCATAAATCATTTCGGCAGTGGAGGAGCGGTGCGCCTCGATCCAGGCGATGTCGCCGAAGCCGCTGTTGCCCTTGTGATGATCGATCACCACCAGGGGCCGGAATCCGGTCAACTCCGCACTGTGCCGGCCCAGCCGTCCGGCGTCGCCGCAATCGAGACACACGGTGAGGAGATCGTCCGCGGCCCGGGCGGCAAACTCCCTGACCTTGACCATCTCGGTCTGAATCTGGCCACAGCCGGGGAGAAAACGGTAGAGATGGGGCACCGGCTCCTCGAGATAGCGAAACACCCGCTTGCCCAGCCCGTCCAGGATCTCGGCCAACCCCAGCAACGAGCCCAGGGCATCGCCGTCGGGATTACAGTGGGTGGCCAGGAGAATATGCCCCTTCCCCTGAATCGCCGCCACTACCGCCTGTTCAGGACTGTTCATCCTTCCGCTCCTTTTCAAGCTGTCGAAACAAGGCGTCGATGCGCTCCACCTCTTCGTTGATGTCGTCGAAGTGAAAGAACAGATCGGGGGTATAGCGCAGATTGAGGACCTTGGCCAGATGGCTGCGGAAAAAGCCCCTGGCGCCTCGCATGCCCTTGAGCGAAGGCCCGCTGTTCTTGCCGGCCGGCACGGTGAAGTAGACCTTGGCCTGCTTGAGGTCCGGCGTCACCACCACCCGCGAGATCAGCACCCAGGTCAGTCTCGGATCGGCGACCTGTTGCAGCAGGAGCATGGTCAGCTCGTTTTTGATGGCCTCGGCCACCCGTTTGGGCCGCGAGCTTTCCGGGCGGCCCAGGCCGGGCAGTTTGAAATCAAATTCCATAGGCATAGTCGGATCGATTACAGGACCCCCGCAACCTCATCAAGGACAAAAGCCTCCAGATTGTCACCGATCTTGAGGTCGTTGAAATGCTCGACGCCGATACCGCATTCAAAGCCGGTCAGCACCTCCTTGACATCGTCCTTGAACCGCCGCAGCGACGAAATCTTGCCGGTATAGACCACCACCCCTTCCCGCAGCACCCGCACCCGGGCATTGCGTTCGATCTTGCCGGCGATGACCGCGCAGCCGGCAATGGTGCCGACCTTGGGCACGCTGAAGGTCTCGCGGACATCGGCGGTGCCGATAACCCGCTCCTCGAAGGTGGGCTCGAGCATGCCTTTCATCGCCTTTTCGATGTCCTCCAAGGCATGGTAGATGACATCGTAGGAGCGGATGTCAACTCCTTCCCGGTCGGCCAGTTCCTTCACCTTGACCGTGGGCCGCACATTGAAGCCGATGATGACGGCGTCCGAAGCGGCGGCCAAGTGGATGTCGTTTTCGGTGATCGAGCCGGTGCCCTCGTGCAGAGAGCGAACCCGGATAGCCTTGGTCGACAGGTTTTCCGCCGCCTGACCAAAGGCCTGGAGCGTGCCCTGGACGTCGGCACGGAGGATGACCCGCAACTCCTTGATCTCCTGCTCGGCCATTTTCTCGAAGAGGTTGTCGAGCGACACCTTGGTGGCCGAGGCGAGCTCGGTCTCCCGCGCCTTGAGCTGCCGGGCGCTGGCCACCGATTTGGCCATCTTCTCGTCGGTGAGCACGACAAACTCATCCCCCGCCTGGGGTACGCCGGAGAGGCCCTGGACCTCCACCGGGATCGAAGGCCCGGCCTCCTGCACCTGCTCGCCGCGTTCGTTGGTCAGCATCCGCACCTTGCCGCTGTAGATGCCGGCCACGAAATGATCGCCGGCCCGCAGGGTGCCTTCCTGGACCAAAACCGTGGCCACCGGGCCGCGGCCCTTGTGGAGTTGGGCCTCGATGACCGTGCCCTTAGCCTTGCGCGAGGGATCGGCCCGCAACTCCAGGATCTCGGCCTGCAACTGGATCGATTCGAGCAACTCCTCGATGCCGATCCCTTTTTTGGCCGAGGTCTCGCAGAAGATGGTGGTGCCGCCCCAGGCCTCGGGGATGAGCCCGAAATCGCTCAGCTCCCGCTTGACCCGGTCGGGATCGGCGTTGTCCTTGTCGATCTTGTTGACCGCCACCACGATGGGGACGTCGGCGGCCTTAGAGTGGGCAATGGCCTCCTTGGTCTGGTCCATGACGCCGTCGTCGGCGGCCACCACCAGGACCACGATGTCGGTGACCTTGGCGCCCCGCGAACGCATCTCGGTGAAGGCCGCATGGCCGGGGGTATCGACAAAGGTGAGATCGCCGGAGGGTGCCTGGACATGGTAGGCGCCGATGTGCTGGGTGATGCCGCCGGCCTCGCCCGCGGCCACGTCGGTTTTGCGGATGGCGTCGAGGATCGAGGTCTTGCCGTGATCGACATGCCCCATGACCGTGACCACCGGCGGCCGGGGTTGGGCCTCGCCGCCCATCTCGACCTCGTGCTCCTGCAAGGCCTCCAGTTCCAGTTCCTCGGTCATGGCCTGCTCGACCTCATAACCGAAATCGGCGGCCACCAGGGCGGCGGTGTCGACATCCAGGGCCTGATTGAGGGTGGCGAGCACGCCCAGGCGCATCAGGGCGGCGATCACCTCGCTGGCCTTGATGCCCATCCGTTTGGCCAGATCGCCGACGCTGATGGTGGCCACCACCTTGATCCGTTTCTTGATCGCCTTGGTCTCGGCGATCTGCTGCATCTGCAGCTCTTTCTTGTTGTCCTTCTTTTTCTTGCCCTTGCGGGGTCGCATGAATTCGACGTCGCCGTCCGGGGTGAACTCGACCCGGCCCTTCCCCTTCTTCAGCCCCTTGGCGCCCTTCTTGCCCAGATCGTCGTCATCCGCCTGGATGGCGACCACCCGTTTGGCCTTTTTCTTGCCTTTGTCGCCACGGGCCGCATCGTCCTTGACCACCGGCACCTCGACGGGCGCTTCTCCGGGAAGCGAACGCGTCGGGCGCGCCGGTTTCTTCATCACCGGCTTGACCCGTTTTTCCGGGACCGGGATCACCACCCGTCCCACAACCTTGGCCAGTTGCCTCGGTTTTTTGGCCTCTTCCTCCGCCATCCCGACGCCCGCCGGCAAGGGCTCGGGCGCGGCAGGCACGACCGGGCCCGCTTCCGCTGCTTCCGCGCCCTCCGCCGCGACGGGTTCGACCGGCGGCCGGCGGTCGCTGACCGGGGCCTCTTCGCCCCCCTCCGCCGTCTCTTCCACCTCTTCCGCCCGGATCTCGGGGCCGGCTTCTTCCACTACCGGTGGCGCCTTGACGGTTTCCGCTTCCTGCTGGAGACGCGCTTCCAGGGCCTGCACCTCGGCCTCCATGGCCAGGGCCTCGGCTTCCTCCTGTTTCTTGGCAGCCTCTTCCTTGTCGGCCTTGGAACGGCGCCGGATGACGGTTTTGCCTTTGGCGACCGGTTCCGGACGGTTTCTCAGTTCGATGCGCCCACCCCCCGGATCGGCGCCTGCGCCGCTGTTCAATTTCCTGCGAATATCCGCTGCCATATCGTCGTCCACACTTGAACTAGGACTTGCAACGGCATAACCCATTGCAACCAGCCTGTCCGCCAGGTCCTTGCTTTTCAGCCCGAATTCCTTGGCGAGATCGTAAATACGAACCTTGCTCATCAAACGCTCCCTTCCTCTATAACCCGCCCAGCATGCGCAGTCCGCTTCCGGATCTTCTTGCTCTTTGCCAACCGTTCACGGCAGGTAGTGTGGTTGCAACAGTATATTCCCCGGCCGGCCAGATCACCCTGCCTGTCCTCGACCAGTTGGCCCTCGATCACGACAAACCGCAGCAGATCGAAGCGGGGCCCCTTGCGGCCGCAACCCCGGCAGGTCCGTTCCGGGACATGCCCCCGCCGCATCAGGCCGGCTCGTCACCCGCTTCCGTGGCCGTGTCCTGCTCTTCCTGCTCCGGAGGAGCGGACGAGGGGGCCGGTTCCGGCGGCTGCACCAGGGCAGCCATCTGCTGGAGGTTCCGGGCCTTGTCCTGGTCCAGCCGGGTCAGGGCCATCAATTTTTCGATTTCCATGCCGGCCAACAGGCCAGCCGAGGTGATGCCGGCCCCGAACAACCGATCGGCCAACCCCTCGTCGACACCCTCGACCTCGGTCAGGCTGCGGTAGCCGTTATTATCCATGTTGGCGTAGCGCGACTCGCTCTTGACGTCGATCTTCCAACCCAGCAACCGGGAGGCGAGGCGGACGTTCTGCCCCTGGCGACCGATGGCCAGCGACAACTGATCGTCGGGCACCACCACCAGGAGGGCTTTCCGGTCGTCATCGATGATGACCATCGACACCTCCGCCGGCGCCAGGGCGTTGTAGACATACTTGGCCGGATCCGGGCTCCAGGGCACGATATCGATCCGCTCGCCCTGCAACTCCTGGACGACATTCTGGACCCGCGAGCCCTTGAGGCCGACGCAGGCGCCCACCGGATCGACATCCGACTCGATGGAGGAGACCGCGATCTTGGCCCGGAAACCCGGTTCCCGGCTGGCGCCCATGATCTTGACGATGCCCTCGGCGATTTCCGGCACCTCCATCTCGAAGAGCTTGATCAAAAACTCGTTGCAGGTCCGGCTCAGGATCAACTGGGAATCGCGGAACTTGCCCTCGCGGGTATCGCGGCGGACCTCCTGGAGATAGGCGCGGATGCGGTCGCCCTGCTTGTAGGAACGTTTCGGGATCTGGCCGTCGCGGGGCAGGATGGCGTCGGTCCGTCCGAGGTTGATGATCATGTCGCCGCGCTCGAACCGCTGGACGATGCCGTTGACGATGGACCCCTCGCGGTCGCGGTACATCTCGTAGATGACGTCGCGCTCGGCATCGCGCATCCGGTGGATGATTACCTGTTTGGCCGATTGGGCGGCAATGCGGCCGAGCTCGGCGATATTGTCCAATTTTTCACCCAGGTCGTCGTCCAGCTCGGCATCCGGATCGAGGCGGCGCGCCTCCTCCAGCGAGATCTCGGTCTCCTCGTCAAAGACCTCGTCCACCACCGTGCGGTACTGGAAGACCTCAACCTCGCCCAGGTCCTCGTTGAACTGCACCTCGATTTCCCGGCGATTGCCGTATTTTTTCCGAACGGCGGAACGAACGGCCTCTTCAATGGCATCGATCAGCAGGGTCCGATCGATCCCCTTGTCTCGGCAGATCTGATCGAGTATTCGTTTGAGATTTTCTGTTCCAACCATGTTTGACTCCAACTTAAGACGATCGTTTGCGTGTTTCCGCAACCCTGAGGCTGCTACAGCGTCAAGCGAGCCTTTGCTATGTTTTCCAAGTCGATGCGGACGATTTCCGTTTCCTGCGCCAGCACGACAACGTCGCCTTCCAGGCCCTGCAGGGTGCCGACCAGCACCCGCTGCCCCAAAAGCGGCTCCCGCACCTTGATCCGCGCCAGCCGGCCGACGAAGCGGACAAAATCCTCCGGTTTCCGGAGCGGCCGCTCCAGGCCCGGCGAGGAAACCTCCAGGTGATAGGCGTGGCTGATGAGGTCCTCCACCTCCAGATAGGCGCTGATTTCCCGGCTCACCGTGGCACAATCCTCTATGGTGATCCCGCCTTCCTTGTCGATGAACAACCGCAGCACCCAGCCGTGACCTTCCCGGCGAAACTGGATCTCCACCAGTTCCATTCCCATGTCGACCAGCAGGGATTCGGCAAATCCCCGGATGGTCATGAGCAATCGATCCGTTGCGTCTTCCACTGCTAGCGTCACCGTTTCATTTGATCTTGCGGAAGAAGATGGTGAGCGAAACCATCAGATACAAGTGCGCCTTCTTCTCCCCGCCGCCACCGGCGTCCTCCGGGAAAAGGCAATAAAAAAAGCGGGCAGAGCCCACTTTCACGTACACCGGCGAATCCGGCAGCCGATCCCGGCAGGATCAAGGCGGCCATTGGCGCCAGGCCAACTTCCGTCTGGAGCGGGCAACGGGGCTCGAACCCGCGACCCCAAGCTTGGGAAGCTTGTGCTCTGCCAACTGAGCTACACCCGCTCTGCTGATCCTCAGGAAGTCCATCAAAATAGAGCATCATCGAACAATTGTCAAGCAACAACAAAATGATGCCTGGCGATTTTATCGTCCCCGCTTTTTGACCGCAACTGAGACCCCCGCTGGGCACCAGGACACAAATTCAAACAATTACCCTACAATACCTCCCTCTCTGGCCGCCACCGCCACCCCGAACCCGAGACCGCGAGCGCTCACGCCGGGTTGCGGCCCGCCATCCTCCGCCCATGCAGGGGTTTTGTTTACAGACAACGGTTTTGGTGTATAATCGGCGCCATGGACGTGATCACCACCCATATCACCGCCGATTTCGACAGCCTGGCCGCCATGGTCGCGGCGAAACGGCTCTATCCCGAGGCGGAGCTGGTGTTTCCGGGCTCGCAGGAAAAGTCGGTCCGCGACTACCTGGCCCAGGAATTTCGCAACATCTACGAATTCAAGAAGTTCAAGCATCTCGACCTGACCAGGGTCCAGCGGTTGATCGTGGTCGACACCCGCCAGCCGGACCGGATCGGCAAGCTGGCGGATTGCCTGAACAACCAAAACATCGTCGTCCACCTCTACGATCACCACCCCAACGCTCCCGGCGATTTGCACGGGACCCAGGAAACCATCGAGCTGTTGGGCTCGACCACCACCATCTTCTGTCGCCTCTTCCAGGAACAAGGCATCGTGCCCACCCCGGACGAGGCCACCCTGATGGCGCTCGGCATCTACGAGGACACCGGCAGTTTTCTCCACTCCTCCACCTGCCCCGAGGATCTGGCCGCCGCCGCCTGGCTGCTCGCCCACGGCGCCAATCTCGACATCGTCACCCAGTTCGTCTCCCGCGAGCTTTCTTCCGAGCAGATCAGCCTCATCGGCCAGTTGCAGCAGGAGGCCCAGTCCTACATCATCCGCGGGGTGACCGTGGTGATCAGCAAGCTGACCACCGCCGACTATATCGACGATTTCGCGGTCATCGTCCAGCGGCTGATGGTGATGGAAAACATCGATGTCCTCTTCGCCCTGCTCAGCATGGGCGAGCGGACCTACCTCATCGCCCGCAGCCGCATTCCGGAGATCAACGTCGGCATCGTCGCCCGGGAATTCGGCGGCGGCGGCCACGCCTCCGCCGCCTCGGCCACCATCCGCGACCTGACCATCGCCGAGGCCGAGGAGCAGTTGGTCGGCCTGCTGCACCGCCACATCCGCCCCAAGGCGGTGGCCGGCGAACTGATGAGCTCGCCGGTGATCACCGTCACCCCGGACGTGCGGATCGAGGTGGCCAACCAGTTGATGACCCGCTACAACGTGACCGTGCTGCCGGTGGTCCGCGAAGGCGGCGGCCAGGAGAACGACCACCACCCCACCGGCCTCCTGGGCATGATCTCCCGAATGGTGGCGGAAAAGGCCATTTTCCACAAGCTCGGCAACTTGCCGGTGGCCGACTACATGACCACCGAGATCGCCACCCTGCCCGAAAGCGGGACCCTGGCCGACATCCAGAAGCTGATCATCGAAAACCGCCAGCGGCTCCTCCCGGTGATCCGGGGCGAGGAGATCGTGGGCGTCATCACCCGCACCGACCTCCTGAGCCTGCTGGTCCACGACCCGGCCCATCTCTCCCCCGACCTGCTGCGCAGCGACGAGCGACCCTCGGTGGAACGGACGCGCAACCTCGCCAGCGTCATGGCCCAGGTCCTGCCCCGGGCGATCACCGTGCTGCTGCGCGAAATCGGCGAGACCGCCGCCGGCCTGGGCTGCAACGCCTATGTGGCCGGCGGCTTTGTCCGCGACCTCCTGCTCCATGTCCGCAACACCGACATCGACATCGTCATCGAGGGTGACGGCATCCGGTTCGCCAAGGCCCTGGCCGCCCAGCGGCGCGGCATCGTCCACCCCCACGAAAAATTCGGCACCGCCACCATCGTCTTTCCGGACGAGTCCCGCATCGACGTGGCCTCCGCCCGCCTCGAGTATTACGAGCACCCGGCGGCCATGCCCACGGTGGAACACAGCTCGATCAAGCTCGACCTCTACCGCCGCGACTTCACCATCAACGCCATGGCCATCCACCTCAATCCGCAGCGGTTCGGCATTCTGGTCGACTACTTCAACTGCCAGAACGACCTCAAGGAGCGCCGCATCCAGGTGCTTCACAACCTGAGTTTCGTCGAGGACCCCACCCGGATCTTCCGGGCGATCCGTTTCGAGGGACGGCTCGATTTCACCATCACCCGCCACACCGAGAAACTGATCAAGAACACGGTGCAGATGAACCTGTTCGACCGGTTCGAGGAGCCGCGCTTCTTTCACGAACTCAAGCTGATCCTCTCCGAAACCGACCCCGCGCCGGCCCTGCGGCGCATGGCCGCATTCAAACTCTTTCCCTTCCTCTGGCCGGATCTGCGCCCCAACCTCAAGATCGACCGCCGCTTTCTCCACTTTCTCACCCAGGCGGGCCAGGCGGTCTCCTGGTTCCGCCTGCTCTACCTCCCGGACAAGCTCGAAACCTGGATGGTCTATCTGCTGGCGATTATGAGCCGGTCGCGCACCAAGGAACTGATCGCCTTCTGCAACCGCTTCGGCATCCCGCCCAAACAACGGAAAAAACTGATCCTGCAGAAGACCGAGGCCGAACGCATCGCCCAGGAGATGCAGAAACGCCCCTTTCTCAAACCCAGCGAGACCTACTGGCTGTTGAGCGTCCTCGACATCGAAGGGTTGCTCTACCTGATGACCATTGCCCGCAAGCGCTACATCCAGCAGGCGGTCTCCCTCTATGTCACCACCCTGCGCAAGGCAAGCCCCCTGGTCGGCGGCGACGAACTCAAGACCCTGGGCTATATCCCCGGCCCCCAGTTTCGGGCCATTCGCAATCATCTCATCGAGATGCAACTGGATGGCGAGGTGACCAACCACGACCAGGCCCTGGCCTTTATCCGGACCACCTACCCGGTCGCCTCCCAACCGCGGCGGTGACCGTCCGCTTCTTTTTCCTCGCTTTTCATCGGTTCCGCCTTATTTTCCCCTGACACCGTTCACGGATCGCCTTCCCATTCAACCCGTTTTTTCCAGGAGATCTTTTTTTCATGGATTTCGATTTCGCCAGCTTCATGCGGCAACTGATCATCCAGGCGCCCCCCCTGCTGTTCGCCCTCACCATCCACGAGCTGGCGCACGGCTACGTGGCCTGGCGGCTGGGCGACCCCACCGCCAAGAACGAAGGCCGCCTGACCCTCAATCCGCTCAAGCACCTCGACCCCCTGGGGGTGCTGGCCTTTATCATCATGAAGATCGGCTGGGCCAAGCCGGTGCCGGTCAACCCCCGCTATTTCAGGCATCCGCAGCGCGACATGCTGCTGGTCGCCCTGGCCGGTCCGGCAGCCAACGTCGCCCTGGCCGTGGCCAGCGCCGCCCTGGCCCATCTGTTCGTGGCCTTGCGCTTCCTGCCCTTCTTCTTCCTCCAGCCGCTGGTGGCCATGCTGGCGGCCAGCGTCTGGATCAACGTCATGCTGGCGGTGTTCAACTTTATCCCCATCCCGCCCCTCGACGGCTCCAAGGTGCTGATGAGCCTGTTGCCCCCGGAGGCGGCCCGCGCCTTCGCCAAGCTCGAACCGTTCGGCTTCCTCCTCCTGCTGGTCCTGTTTTACACCGGGGTGATCGGCCAGGTGATCATGCCGATCATCCGCTTCTCCAATTCCCTGCTGCTGGGATAACCGGCATGGCTGGACCCAATTGACCGGCCACCGACGAATAATGACGGTAGGGCGGCGCGCCGTGCCCTTACGGCCTGGCCCCCTCACCGGAACCACCGGCTTCATATAAAAAAACGGGCTCGGAACAATCCGGGCCCGTCGGTACCAGCTGGAAGGACGATACGGTCAGAACTTGTAGGTGAATCCCACGGTCAGCAGGTGGGCGGCGGCGTCTTCGAACTCGCCGTTGACTTTGCCGCCATTGGCCAAGTTATTGACGCTGCGGCTTTCCTTGTCGTCGTAGAGATAGGCCGCGCCCAGCTCCATATTCTTGTTGATCGCGTAGCGCACGCCCAACGAATAGAGCATGGCATCCGAGTCGGGCAGTTCAAAGTTCAGGTTGTTGCTGGGTACCGGATTCTGATCGATACCGATGCCGGCCATGAGAATCCAGTTGTTCTTCAGGTCATAGGTGAAGCTCAAACGCCAGGCGTCGGTGCCGTTCCAGTATTTCGGGATGGGTGAATCAAAATTGGCAAAAGGATGCCGCCCGCTAAAGACCGTCGAATAATTAAAATCCAAATCCTTATACGACGACCAATAGGTGTGATCATAGGCGAGTTCCACGGTCAACTGATCAAAAAAGGTGTAGGAAGCGGCAAGCGCCAGGACTGCCGGCAGAGGAATTTCCACCTCGGCATATCCATTGTAAGGCGCCACCGCCGGATACATCAATCTGGCATCCCCCTCCACGGTCAGATCGACCTTGGAGCGATAGGTGATACTGACGTTCATATTGTCAACCGGGCGGGCGGTTACAGCGAGATTATATCCCCAATCCCACGAATCTCCCTCCAAGTCCCTGGTCAGGTGAACCCCTGGTGCCACTGCCGCATCGCTTTTGACCTTGCCATCCGTGTACACCCCCCGGACCCCGGCGCCCACCGCGAACCGGTCGCAGAATTTGTAGGAAACGGTGGGGTTGAACTCAAAGACCTTGAGGGTGAACTCCTGGGCAAAACTTCTCGGATAGGGATCCGGCCACTGTTTCGACAAGCCGGCGGGAGCGGTCACCGAAAAACCGAACCGGAAGTTGTTGTATTCCGGCGAGACCGCAAAAAAGGTGGGCAGGAGAAAGTCCTCGCTCTCCGATTCGCCGCTTCCCGTAGGAGCGATACCCGTATACTCGATCGAACTGAGATGAATCCAGGTGGCATCCACCTCCAATTGCCAGCGGTTCTCCAGCCAGGACATGTTGGCCGGATTGTAGTAGGTGGCGTCGGCCCCTGGTGTGTAGGCCACATAGCCCCCGGAACGGGCGGTGGAGTTCACCGACTGTTCCGGGATGCGATAGCCGGAGGCCAGGGCCGATCCGGCGGTGGTCAGCAGGATCAAGCCCGCCACTCCCATTGTCTTCTTCATTGTTCCCCCCTTTTGATGATGGATTGCCTTGAGGCGGCCTGGTTACGCTTGCATATTGTCGGCGGAGTAGAGATACCGCTTGATCTTGTGGGTGGCGGTCTTGACAAAGGGTTCGCGCCGCTCCAATACCCGCGCGAGACGGGAGGAGTTGGAAAGCTGTTCGTTGAGCGCGGTCCGCATCTCTTCGAGCAGTCCGGCGATGTACTGGTGGCGCCGGGTCCGGTTCTGGCCGATGGTTTTCCCGTCGACGAACTCGTAATCCGGATAGACCCAGGCCTCGAGCAGGCCACGATTTTCGACCACCAGCGACTCGACCACAAAGGGATAGGCGTTGATCTTGTGCTCGATCGCCTCGGGATAGACATTTTCGCCGTTGGAGAGCACGATGACCGATTTGGAGCGGCCCTTGATGTGCAGGTTGCCGGCACTATCGAGCAGGCCGAGATCGCCGGTCTTGAGCCAGCCATCCTCGGTGAAGGTCTCCCGGGTGGCCTCCGGGTCGTTGAAGTAGCCCTGCATGACATTGCGGCCCCGCGCCAGGACCTCGCCGACGCCGGTCTCGGGATGGGGATCGTCGATGCGGATCTCCACGTTGGGCACGGGCTTGCCGGTGGAACCGGGAGCGATGGTGGGATCGCGATGTGGTCCGCCGGCCAGGAGCGGTGCCGCCTCGGTCAGGCCGTAGCCGACGATGAAGGGAAAGTTGGCGTCGCGGAGAAAAGTCTCCACCTCGGGATTGAGCGCCGCCCCCCCGATGCCCATCACCTCCAACCGGTTGCCGAAAAAGGCGTACAGCTTGGCGCCGATCTTGCGGTAGATCATCTTCCTGCTCATGCTGAACCGGCAGAAAAAGGTCAGCATCCGGCTCTTCTCCACCGCCGGCGCCACCCGCTTCTTGAAGATCTTTTCGATGATCAGCGGCACCACCAGCATCACATGGGGCTGTTCCCGCTCGCAGATTTTCTGCAGAATGGCCGGGGTGGGGGTCTTGCCGGCATAGACGATCCGGCAACCCTTGGTGAGCGGCAGCAAGAAGCCCACCGTAAATTCATAGGTGTGGGAGATGGGCAGGACCGAAAGAAAGACCCAGCCGGGGGCAATCGGCATGACGCCGCCGGCCGAATAGGCGTTGGCGCAGAGGTTGGCGTGACTGAGCATCACCGCCTTGGAAAACCCCGAGGTCCCGGAGGTGTAGAGGATGGCGGCCAGGTCCTCTCCCTCGACCTTCGGAAATTCCAGGGTCTCGTCGCGGGCTGCCTCGCCGAAATCCGCCAGGGCCTCGGCCAGGAAATCGCTGAAGGTCCGCAAGCTGATCAGGCCGGTATTGTCCCGGTAGTCGTCGAAGGTGACGACATGGGCGGGCTGCTGCTTGGAATCGTAGATCTTCTCGATCTGCCGCTGAGTCAGGAAGATGACGTCGCATTGCATCTCGCCGAGGATATGATGGACATCGGCCTCGGGCAGGTCGGGGAAGATGGGCACGGTGGTGGCGCCCAAACGGACCACCGCCAGATACACGGTGCCCCAATGATGGGAATTTTCCCCGAGCAGGGCCACCCGGTCGCCCTGCTTGACCCCGAGGCGGCGGAGCAGGGCGGCGATGGCCAGGATGCGCTCGTGAAACGCCTTGTAGGTGAGCGGTTCTTCCAGGGCCATGCCGATAGCGGGCAATTGGCGGTATTTGCGGCAACCGATGTCGACCAGATCGTTCAAGGTCGCCGCGTTCTCCTGGATCACCGGCAGATGCTCCATGACGACCTGATCAGCGCCGGTTTCCCCGTGCGCATCCCTACTGTGTTCGACTGTATCTGGTGATGTTTGCATGCCTTTCTCCCGATCCTGTCCTGTGGCCGTCAACGAATGATCGCTGGCCTGTTTACCATACCAACCGATGATTTTCAAAGAAAACGGGCAATTCGCTTGACAGAGCACGGGAAGAACTATTAAATTTTATCAATTTAAATATTTACCTTCAACCGCGTTCACGTCCCGTATGCAACGATCCCTGCCGCTTCTCCTGTTGTTGTTCGTGAGCCTCGTTTTTCTCGTCCATCCGGTGCCGGATATCCGGGCAGCGGTTCCACCGGTCCCGCCGAAAACCGACAAGCCGAAACCGGCGGCAACGACCACCGTCGCCAAACCCGTCAAAAAAACGCCCGCCCCGGTGGCCGCCACCGCGAAAACCGGACAGCAGCCGGCGCGGCAACAATCGCCCGCCGCAAAGAGTCCGGCGACTGCTCAAGCCAAAACCAAACCGCAGCAGGTCGCCAGTCGTCCCGCTCCGATCAAGCGGGATGCCGGCGCTGTCGCCCGGACGCAGAAGGGTAAACCGCGACCGGCCGTCGTCGCGGTTGCCGAAACCAAACCGACCGCACCGCCGCCGGTGGCAACGGTCCGGAAAAAAAGCCTTCCTGCGACGGCTGGCCATGCCCCTGCCGACACCCTCCCGGAGATCGACAAGCAGATCAGTTCAAAAAGCGTCATGGTCATGGACGCGCACACCGGCGAGGAACTGTTCGCCAAATCCCCCGATAATCCCCGCCAGCCCGCCTCGACCATCAAAATCGTCACCGCGATGATCGCCTTGAAATCGCTCAAGAACGACGACGTCATCGATGTCAGCGACCATGCCGCCGGCATGCCCAGCTCCAAAATCTTCCTTGAGCCCAGCAAACATTACCGGGCCAACGACCTGATCAACGCCGTGCTCCTGGCCTCGGCCAACGACGCCAGCGTGGCCCTGGCGGAAAAAATCGCCGGCAGCGAGGACAACTTCGCCAATCTCATGACGCTGTCCGCCCGGATGTGGGGCGCGCGCAATACCGTCTGCCGCACCGCCTCGGGCCTCACCGCCCTGGGGCAGCAATCGACGGCCCGCGATCTGGCCAATCTCTTCCGCTATGCCATGCAGCACGACGAATTCGCCCGCCGGATGCAGGAAAAATTCATTTCCACCTCCTACGGCAAGGTCCTGCGCAATCACAACAAGGCCCTATGGCGGCTGGATGGCGCGGTCGGCGGCAAGACCGGCTACACCGTCGCCGCCCGTCAGACCTACGTCGGCCAGTTCAGCCGGGACAACCAGACGATTGTGGTGGCGATCATGGGCAGCGAAACCATGTGGGCCGACCTGGCCAAGCTGGTCGACTACGGCTTCCGGAAGAAAAAAGAGGAACAACTGGCCCGGCTAGGCCCCGACGGGACCGGCAGGGCGACCCGAATCAACTGACGTCTTTTTGCGTCCCAATAAAAAAGGCCTGCATTGATTGCAGGCCTTTTTTTATTGCTTCGCAATGGGAGCAGGCTCATTCGGGTGCGATCTGCTTGCGCACCAATTCAAGAAAGGCGTCCCGCTTGAACGGTTTTTCCAAGGTGGCGATGTCGCCGAGATAACCGGCCATGGTCAGGTAGCGTTCCGCCTTGATGGCGCCGCCACCGGAGATGGCCAGGATTTTCAGGTCAGGGTAGTCGCGGACCAACTCCATGATGAACTTGAGCCCGTCCTTCACCGGCATGATCATATCGGTGATGACCAGGTCAAAGGCATATCGCCCCACCTGGGCCAGACCTTCCTCGCCATCTTCGGCCGTATGGACGGTATAGCCCTCCTGCTCCAGCATCTGGGTCAGCATGGTGCGAATCTGCGCTTCGTCGTCAACCACCAGTATCCGTTTCAAGAAACGTCCACTCCTTTGTTCGTGCGGGCATTTTTCATGTGTCCACCATCCTACAGGCTGCCCCGACGCGATTCAACAGCTTTTTGTCGCAAGACCTTATTTTTCCCGTCGGCATAACCGCCCAAAACCACCGGGAATAGTCCCCGAAGACCAGAAGGCCCGCCCCTGCTTGAAGTCGACAAACCATTGTCCGCCCGGCTTCCTGATGGCGTCGACAAAGACAAACGGCTGCTCGCCGGAAAAGCAGGGATGAAGATACTGGTTGGACGCCAATTTCTCCCGTTCGAACAGGGACAGGGCCTCGGCCAGGGACGGCAGGCGCCAGTCGTCGTAGCCGGCGAAGCGTTCTTCGTTCCGGCGCGCGACCTCCCGCCGCATCGAACGATGGCTCATGATGTCGATGCCGCCCCGCTGCCACATCAACCCGGTCACCAGGTCGGTGACGGTGAGGCCGTCGCCGTTGTCGACCAGCACCTTGGCGAACTGGCCGCGAGGATTGCGCTCCTGATCGGCGAAATCGAAACGGGCGACCAGGGCGACGACATCCTCCTCGCCCATCTCGGCGGCTTCACAAGGCAACACGATCCGCACCGGCTCCGACAGCACCGCCTCCCTCCCCGGCAGGCCGGTTTCGACAAGCCCCGGCACATCGGGAGCAGCCAGCACGATCACCTTGGAGTCGTCCCCGCTCTCGACCACGTTGGCGAGCAGCCACTGCTTCAGTTCCTCGTTGATCGGATGGGTCCGCTCGAACAGGGCCACCTTGCCCTGTTCCTCGACGCACCGGCGGACCATGTCCGGCGGGGCGGCGATTTCCGCCACCACCCGGGCATGCTTGATGCCGCGCTCCATCAGACAAACCTTCGGCTCCGCGTCCCAGGCATCGACGAAAAAATAATAAATCCGCTCGTTCTTGCTTCGGACCCGTTCCCTCCCCCCCCAGCTTTCATAGGTGCCAAAGGTGTATTCGGGGGTCATTTCCCAGTCGATTGCCGGGATCTCCGTGTGCACCAGTTTGTTGAACAGCCCCATAGCGACCTCCACTCATGGTTGAAATTGAATGCCGAGCAAGTATGATACCTATGTCAGCCCAGTTTTTTACATTATAATGATAATGATTACTATTTCAACATGAAAAACAGCTTCCTGACAAAAGCCGGCTCGCCCCTACCGCTCGGCAGCACCATCACCCCTCACGGGGTCAACTTTTCCTTGTTTTCCCGGAATGCCCGCGCCGTCACCCTGGTCATTGCCCCGGATCCCGAACAACGGGGCTGGATGGAGATCCCGCTCGACCCCCGGGTGCACAAGACCGGCGATATCTGGCACATCCTGCTTTGCGACGCGCCGCTGACGCTCCGTTACGGCTACCGGATCGACGGCCGCCACGACCCGGACGGCAGTGGCGATTTTTTCAACCCCGCCCATATCCTGCTCGATCCCTACGCCAAGGAAATCCATTCCCCGGACTGGGGCCAGCCGCGCACCTGCCTGGGCACCGAGCCCTGTTGCCTCCTGGACCAGCACACCTACGACTGGGAAGGCGACCGGCCGCTCAACATCCCCCTGCGCGACTCGATCATCTACGAGCTCCATGTCCGCGGCTTCACCCGCCACCCCACCTCGCAGGTCCACTGCCCCGGCACCTTCAAGGGCATCACCGAAAAAATCCCCTACCTCAAGCGGCTGGGGATCACGGCGGTGGAGCTGATGCCGGTGACCGAGTTCAACGAAAACGAACCCACCTTGGTCAATCCCCGGACCAGGCAACGGCTGAAAAATTTCTGGGGCTACAGCCCGCTCTCCTTCTTTGCCCCCAAATGCGGCTACAGCAGCGATCTCGAGGCCCCGCTCACCGAATTCCGTGACATGGTCAAGGCCCTGCACCGGGCCGGGATCGAAGTGATCCTCGACATCGTCTACAACCACACCGCCGAGGGCGGCGCCGACGGCCCGACCACCAGTTTCCGCGGCATCGACAACACCATCTACTACCTGCTCGATCCCCGGACCCGGGCCTATCTCAACTTCTCCGGCTGCGGCAATACCTGCAACTGCAACCATCCCATTGTCCGCAACCTGATCATGGACGCCCTGCGCTGGTGGGTGATCGACATGCACGTCGACGGCTTCCGCTTTGATCTGGCCTCGATCCTCGGCCGGGATTCGGACGGCCAGGTCCTGGCCAACCCGCCGATGGTGGAGATGATCGCCGAGGACCCGGTGTTGGCCGACACCAAGATCATCGCCGAGGCCTGGGATGCGGCCGGGCTCTACCAGGTGGGCACCTTTTCGCCCCACCATCGCTGGGCCGAATGGAACGGCCGCTTCCGCGACGACATCCGCGCCTTCATGTGCGGCCATGCCGGCATGGTTCCGGCCCTGGCCACCCGCATCGCCGGGAGCTCGGACCTCTATCAGCGCCACAACCGCCGCCCCTGCAACTCGATCAACTTCATCACCAGCCACGACGGCTTCACCCTGGCCGATCTGGTCAGTTACAACGACAAGCACAACCTGGAGAACGGCGAAGACAACCGGGACGGCGACAACCACAATTGCAGTTGGAACAGCGGCGTCGAAGGGATCACCGATGACAAGAAGATCCTGGCCCTGCGCTCCCGGCGGCTGCGCACCATGGCGGTCATCCTTTTCCTCTCCCAGGGGGTGCCGATGCTGGTTGCCGGCGACGAATTCGGCCGCAGTCAGCAGGGCAACAACAATGCCTGGTGCCAGGACAACCCGGTCAGTTGGCTCGACTGGTCCCTGGCCGAGGCCAACCGGCACCAGTTGCGCTTCTTCCGCAAGCTGATCCGTCTGCGCCAGGCCCACCCGGTTTTCCGGCGCGAGAATTTTTTCCTCTTCGGCAACTATGGCCCGGACCAGGAAGCCTGTTCCCTGGAGATTCTCTGGCAAGGTCTGCGTTCCGGCGAGCAGGATTGGTCGCACGACTGCCGCACCCTCGCCTTTCTCCTCAACGGCGCCACCCTGGAACGGGCGGACGACGACTTTTTCGTCATGCTCAACGGCAGTGCCACCGAGGGCGTCCGCTTCACCGTCCCCCCCGCCAACCGCGACCGGATCTGGGTGCGGATCGTCGACACCGGCCGGCCGCCCCCGCTCGACTTCGTTGACCCGGAGCGCGGTGATGCGGTAGAGTGCGGCCAAACCGTTTCCGTCCCCTGTATGGGCTGCGTGGTTTTGCAGTCGCAACCAAAGAGGTGAACCTATGATCAACCTACTGATGCTGGGCGATTCCCTGGTGGAATGGGGCGACTGGCCCAAGCATTTGCCGGGTGTCGCCGTCATCAACCGGGGCATTGCCGGTGAAATGACCGAGGAACTGTCCGCCCGCCTGATGGATGAAATCGAGGACTGCCCCGATCCGGATGCGGTGCTGGTCCAGTCCGGCACCAACAACCTCTTGATGGGCTACATGTTCTTCCCCGCCATCTTCACCACCATGATGCAGCGGCTGCGGCTGTGTTATCCAAAGACCCCGCTGATCCTCTGCTCGCTGACGCCCATGCCGATCGTGCCGGTGCAGGACATTGAGCAGGTCAACCGGGAACTGGCGCAGGTGGCCGCCGAGATCGACAACTGCGTCTTTCTCGACCTGGTCGGGCCCTTCACCGAACAGTGCCTGCCCATTACCCATCCCGGCTTTCTCACCGACCAGGTCCACCTCAGCACCCGGGGCTACCAGGTCTGGGCCGGGGCCATCGCTCGCTGCCTGAAGGACCTTTTCCCCGATCCCGATCGAGGTTGACAGGAACGAATCTGATTCTTATTAAAATCCCTTGACTTGGACCATGGCGGGCTCGACCTGCCCCGACCGTCCGACCGCATCCTTTAAATTGGAGATATCTTCATGTTCTCATTGCGTAAAATACTGATCCCCGCTGCGCTGTCCCTTGCCCTGACCGTGCCCGGACTCGCCGAGGAAAAACCGGCGGCACCGCCGACACCGGCCGCCACGGAAGCCTCGCTCGACGGTGTTGTCCTCCATGGCGACGTCCTCGAAACCATGAACAGCAACGGTTACACCTATCTGCAACTCGACACCACCCGCGGAAAAATCTGGGTGGCCATTCCCGAAACCCAGGTCAAGACCGGCCAGACCGTGACCGCCGCGCCGGGCATGACCATGTACGGCTTCACCTCCAAGACCCTGAACCGGACCTTCGACAGCATCGTCTTCTCGCCCGGCCTGGACAAGGGCGCGCCGACAACTCCGGGGCAGCCCGCGACCGAGGCCAAGCCCGGCAAGGAGGGGACCGGCTTCGATGCGGCCCTGCGGGCCGAGACCAGCGGGGCCAAACCGACCCTGCAGGGCACAGGCGACGAGGGCGCCATGGGAGCGTCCACCGGCAGCTCCGGCGCGGTGGTGCCCTCGGCCGAGGTCAACGTCAACAAGGCGACCGGGCCCAACAGTTTTTCGGTGGGGGAATGCTTTGAACAGGGCAAGGACCTCAACGGCAAGACCGTCCGGGTCCGGGGCAAGGTGATGAAGATCTCCCGGATGATCATGGGCAAGAACTGGCTGCATATCCAGGATGGCACCGGCAACCCGCTGCAAAATCAACACGATCTCGTGGTCACCACCAGCGAGGAATCCGGCGAGGGAAAGGTGGTCACCGTCGAGGGGGTCCTTGCGGCCGACCGGGATTTCGGGGCGGGCTACAAGTACGAGGTCATTGTTGAAGATGCCAAAATCATTGAGCAATAATTTGTTGATCACCCATGAACGGCTGTAAAGTACACCCCGTCGAGATCGGCTTCGATTTCGACGGGGTCATTGCCGACACGGTCGAGGCCTTCATCCGCATCGCCTGCGAGCAGTACGACTACTGCAACATCCGGCCGGAAGACATTACCCATTTTTCCGTGGAGCACTGCCTGGACATGGAGGCGGGCCTCGTTGACTCGATTTTTCTCCAGATCCTCCGCGATTCGGTGGCCACGGGCCTGCTGCCCATGCCCGGAGCGGTCGAGGTGCTGGGCGAGATGACCAGCCACGGTGAAGTCACCATCGTCACCGCCCGGCCCGAGGCCGAACCGGTGCACGATTGGCTGCACACCGTTTTCCCCGACCCGGTTTGGCCGCGCATCCGGGTGGTGGCCATGGGCGACCATGACGACAAGGCCAAGCACATCAAACAGTTAGGGCTTTCCACCTTTATCGACGACCGGGCCGAGACCTGCCTGCAATTGCACCAGGCCGGCATCCGGGCCATCGTCTTCTCCCAACCCTGGAACCGCGACCGCCACGACCTGCCCACGGTGCACACCTGGGCGGAGATCCGCACCCTCTGCCTCCCACCAATGGCTAGACCAAATGGGCCGGCCGCAACGAGTAAATGAACGCTTACTCTCCGGCATGGCCTCACCGCCGGAACCAACACTCCCCCAGAACAACTTCCGGAGCCCTCCATGCAATGCCCGTCCTGCGGCACCCAGGTCCAAACCTTCAGGAACCCCACCCCCACCGTTGATATCATCATCGAGCTTGAAGACGGCATCGTGCTGATCGAGCGGAAAAATCCGCCCTACGGCTGGGCCCTGCCCGGCGGTTTTGTCGACTACGGCGAAGCCTTCGAGGATGCGGCCCGGCGGGAAGCGGCCGAGGAAACGGGATTGGCAGTCACCCTGACCCTTCAGTTCCACACCTACTCGGACCCGAAACGCGACGCCCGCCAGCACACCGCTTCCACCGTCTTTGTCGCCACGGCCAGCGGCCGTCCGCTGGCGGCCGACGACGCCCAGCGCGCCGGGGTCTTCCGCCAGGACAACCTGCCGGAGCTAGTCTTCGATCACGCCCGGATTCTGCGGGATTATTTCGCCTACAAAGCAAGCGGTCAACGCCCGCTTTTGTGAGCCAACCAGAGGGAAACGCTACTTTTTCTTCCCGGAGGCCTTGAGATGCAGGGTCCCCAGTTTGAGGGGGGAGGAGGAGGGAGGGGCCGCCGGTTCAGGAGCGCGCTTAACCGCTTTAGCCGCAGGTTCGGCGACCGGTTCGGCGACCGGGCTCGGTGGTGGCGATTCCGGCGGTGATGCCGGTGCTGCCGGCTGTTCGGCCACGGTTGGCGGCGCTTCTTCGACGGGTTGGGGGGGGATGGCCGGGGCATCGGCAACCAGCGGCCGGATGAGGATACTGTGGCCGGGCGGGGATGTTGGCGGCGGGGCGGGAGGCTCGTTGGTGCCGCTCCACCAGAAGACGACCACCAAAAGCAGCCCGAGCCCCATCAGGCCGGCCGCCAGCCAGAGCCATCGCCGGCTTTGGTGGCGCCGCGGCACCAGCGAGGCCACTGGGGGTTCGTCCAGCCTTTCCTCGACCGGGTTGGCCGGGGGCGGTATGACCGGCGGCACCGGTTCGGGCGCGGCCACGGCGATTCTCGCCATCAGCGCCGCGGCCCCGGCTAGCGCCCTTTTCTCTTCCGCCAATCCGGGGACATCCAGGGCAATCGCCTCCAACTCCCCGTAGAGCCGGAGCGCTTCCTGGCGTTGTCCCGCAGCGGCGGCCACCCTCGCCTGCCGGTGCAGGTCGCCCACCCGCTGGAGCAGCCCGGTGACTTCCCCTTCCAGGGCCATTCGCTCCCTGGCGCCGATCCCGTCCCCCAGTTGCCGGTAAAGAAACCGGGCCTCATAGAGACGGCGTTCCCTGATCCGGGAGCGGATCAGGGTAACAGGATCATCCATCGAAACGGTATCGAACTTGCGGGCAGGCATCGGGTTGCCATTGTCAGAAAAGAGTCTTTAAGACCGCATACATGACCAGCCCCGCACCCACGGAGCCATAGAGCAGCAGTCAGGGCAGGCAATCGTCGCCCGAACGTTTGACAATCACCACAAAGGTCACGATTCCGGCCACAACCGCCGCCCCGATCATGAGCAACTCGCGCATGGTACCCCCTTGCCGGGAAAATTGCTACCCCCGGATTTTGGCGTCCTTTTTCTTGCGCAGCCGGATGGCTTTGGGGGTGATCTCCACCAGCTCGTCGTCGTTGATATACGCTATGCAGTCCTCCAGGCTCATGTCAACCGGCGGGGTGAGGATGACCGCCTCGTCCGAGCCCGAGGCCCGCATGTTGGTCAGCTTCTTGCCCTTGGCCGGGTTGACGATCAGGTCGGCCGGCCGGCAGTGCTCGCCGATGATCATGCCGGGATAGACATCGATGCCCGCTCCCAGGAAGAGTCGGCCGCGATCCTGGAGGTTGAACAGGGCATAGGCCACGGTGGTACAGGGCTCCTTGACGATCATCACCCCGTTGATCCGGTTCTGGATCTCGCCGGCAAACGGCCCCCACTCGGCGAAGATGTAGTTCATCACCCCCATGCCGCGGGTGTCGGTCATGAACACCGACCGGTAGCCGAGCAAACCACGGGTGGGCACCTTGAACTTCATCCGGGTCATTTCCTTTTCCACCTGCATGTCGACGAGCACGCCCTTGAGTTTGCCCAATTTTTCGATCACCACCCCCTGGAACTGCTCGTCCACGTCCACCGACAGCTCCTCGTAGGGCTCCATGGTCTGGCCGTCGACCTGGCGCATGATCACCTGGGGCCGGGTAACCTGGAACTCGTAGTCTTCCCGCCGCATTTTTTCAATGAGGATGGAGAGATGGAGCTCGCCCCGGCCCGAGACCCGGTAGCCGATCCCCTCGGTCAGCGGTTCGACCTGAAGGGCGACATCGGAAAGCGTCTCCCGGGAGAGCCGCTCCTCCAAATGGCGGGAGGTGACATATTTGCCGTCCTGGCCGGCAAAGGGCGAATCGTTGGGGATGAAATTCATCGAAATGGTGGGCGGGTCGATCTCGATCAGCGGCAACGGCCGGGGATCGTTGGGATCGGTGAAGGTGACGCCGACGGTGACGTCCTCCATGCCGGCCACGGCGACGATGTCGCCCACCGAGGCGCTGTCCATCGGCACCTTGGTGGAGCCGCTGAAGCCGAAGATCTTGTTGATCCGCACCGGGCTGATCGAGCCGTCGCGGCGGGCCACCACCAGCGGGGTGCGCAGGTCAAGCCGGCCGTTGACCAGCTTGCCGATGCCCAACCGGCCCATGTAGGGGGAATAGTCGATGGTGTTGATCTGGAGCTGCAAGGGGGCGTCGGCGCTGCCCGAAGGCGGCGGCACGTGCCGGACGATCATCTCGGAAACCGCGTGCATGCCGGTCTCCGGGGTGACCGCCGCATCCGGCTCGGTGACCGCGAACCCGGCCTTGGCCGAGGCGTAAACCACCGGAAAATCGAGAACATGGTCCGGGGCATCGAGGCGGTCCAAGAGGCCGAAGACCTGATCCACCGCCCAGTCGCACCGGGCCGCCGGCTTGTCGATCTTATTGATCACCACCAGGATGGGCAGGCCCGCGGCCAGGGCCTTCTTGACCACGAAAAAGGTCTGGGGCATGGGGCCTTCCTGGGCATCGACCAGGAGCACCGCACCGTCGGCCATGCGCAGCACCCGCTCCACCTGGCCGCCGAAGTCGGCGTGGCCGGGGGTGTCGATGATGTTGATCTTATAATCGCCATAGGTATAGGACCCGTTCTTCGAGGCGATGGTGATGCCGCGCTCGCGCTCGAGATCCATGGAATCCATCAGCCGCTCCGCTACCTGCTGGTTGTCGCGGAACATGCCGCTCTGGCGAAACAACTGATCGACCAAGGTGGTCTTGCCATGGTCGACATGGGCGATAATGGCGACGTTACGAATAAACTGCTGCTCCATACTGCTCCCGCCCCCTGATGGGGTTATGCTATCTTGTTGAAGAGACCGAAAAATCGGAGAGAAAAACCGCTTAAAGACACCGGCGCGCTGTCCGGCACACGATGAGCCCTGAAATGAGGGGACCGTTCTCCCGCACAGAAAGAAAAAATAGGTTATATACCGGAAGAACGACAAGAAGACAAGGAGATTGATACAAGGGCCGGTCAAGGGGATAAAAAACAGGGCCAGGCCGACCGCAGCCCCGGCAACCGCCGCGGGCGACGCACACCTTCCCGGTTGCCCCGAGTCCGCGCCCCGACTCCCGAACAGCCGGCAGGGCAAGACGGAGGACTACAGGTTGTCCAACGGACTGCGCACGGCCAGCCCGGGGCGATTCAGCACGTGGGTGTAGATCATGGTGGTGGCGACATCGGCGTGACCGAGCAGTTCCTGCACGGTGCGAATGTCGGCGCCGTTCGCCAGCAGGTGGGTGGCAAAGGAATGGCGCAAAGTGTAGGGCGTTACCCGCTGCGAGAGATTGGCATCGCGCGCCGCCTTGCGGATGACGTTTTGAAAGGAGGCGTCCTGGATGTGATGGCGTCGTCGAATGCCGCTGCGAGGATCGATCGCCAACTGCCGGGAAGGAAAAAACCATTGCCAAGCCCATTGCGTACCGGCTGTGGGAATTTTATTCTCCACCGCCTGCGGCAGCCAGACGCCCGGCAGATTCATCCTCCGGTCTTCCTGAAAAAGAAGGCTCAAGCGTTCCTGCTGCTCCAGCAAGGGCCCGCGCAGGCTTTCCGGCAAGATACTGACCCGGTCCTTGCCGCCTTTGCCGTGGCGAATGATAACGATTCCCTGCTCAAAATGGATATCCTGTATCCGGAGCCGCAAGAGTTCCATAAGTCGCAGGCCCGCGCCGTACATCAACTGGGCCATGAGCCGGTTCGCGCCCGAGAGTTGAGCGAACAGCGCCTGACACTCCCGCTGGCTGAGGACGACGGGCATCCGCTTTCCAGCGTGTCCGGAACGGTACCCGGAAAAATCACCGGGATCGCGGCCCAGCGTCTCCCGAACAAGAAACACCAGGGCGTTCATGGCCTGGCGCTGGGTGCTGGCGGACACCCTGCCCTCCACCGCCAGATGCTCCAGATAGCGGCGGATATCTTCACCGCTGGCCTCCTCGATGGGTTTGTCGCCCAGCCAGGACGCAAACCGTCTGGCCCAACCCCGGTAGGCTTCCTCGGTACGCCATTGCAACTGCCGTGTCCGCAGAACAGCCACCATGCGCTGTTCCCATGGCGGCCCACCCTGATCCGCCTGTTCTATCCGGATAATCTGCACTGACTCGGACGGTACCGGTGCGCTTGCGTCCACGCCGCTCTGGGCCTGGTGCGCTGCTGCCTGAAAAAACCAGCGCAAGGCGGAGCGAGCAGCCTCTGTCGGCTGGCCCTGTTCGTCCAAATGGCGCAAGAATGCAAGGACGCTTTCCACCGAAGCCCGCTGCCGCGCCGCTTTGAGATACTTCAAATACGCAAAAATCTCCACCTCGTGGGAACGAGCCAGTGCCGAACCCTGCTGCTCACTCCGCAGCACCTCCCGCCAGCGGGGAAAAGAAATCGGCGCTGTCGATGGAGGCAGATCTTTGTCTTTTGACTTTGTCATATTGCAAAAGATATCCTGCTTGCCCACTGAACTCAAGGATTATTCAGCAGCCCGGATTACGCCATATAAGCCTGTAATTCCATGGAGAGGTTGCAAAGACAGGGCGTTTTTGGCGTTGACCAAAGTGGTCTTTACCGTGTATCTTTTTGCATATTTTCCGGCCAGTTATTCCTCGACTGCGTATTCCGGAGCAAGTCGGCCACCGATTCCGTTCGAATCCGGCCACTGATTCCGTTTCAAGTCGGCCGGGTATTCCGGTGGAAAGCGGCCACTGATTCCGGAGGAATCCGGCCACCCTGTTGAGGGGGTGGTAGCGGCGCGGGATAATGACTGGTATCTGACTCCTTTTTCAAAGGAGGGCAAGATGCCGGCGGAGAGGTTATCCATGCGCAAGATTTACGAAATACTGCGGTTAAAGTATGGCCACGGGCTGAGCAATCGCGAGGTGGCCCTGAGTGTGTCGGTAAGCCGGAGCACGGTGGCGGATTACCTGCTGCGTGCCCAGGCTGCGGGTCTTTCCTGGCCGTTGCCTGACGGACTGGATGAGGCCAAGTTAGAGCAACGACTGTTTCCCTCGGTGAATCCCGAACGGCAACAGATCAGGCCGCAACCCGACTGGGTCGCAGTGCAGCGGGAACTGCGCCATAAGGGCGTAACCCTGGCCCTGCTGTGGCAGGAGTACAAAGAAAAGCATCCGGAGGGATGCCAATACAGCTGGTTTTGTCAGCAGTATGAACGGTGGCGTGGCGCTATCGATCCGGTGATGCGGCAGGAACATCGTGCCGGCGAGAAGCTGTTCGTCGATTATGCCGGCCAGACCATGGAAGTGGTGGATGCACGGACCGGTGAGATCCGCAAGGCAGAGATCTTCGTCGCCACCTTGGGGGCCAGCAACCTGACCTACTGCGAAGCGACCTGGAGCCAGGGATTGCCGGACTGGATCGGTTCGCACGTGCGCTGCTTTGCTTTTCTCGGCGGCGTTCCGGAGGTGGTGGTTTCGGACAACCTCAAAAGCGGGGTGGGCAAAACCTGCCGCTACGAGCCGGAGTTGAATCCTACCTACCAGGACATGGCCACGCATTACGGTGTGGCGATTGTTCCGGCGCGGGTGCGCGCCCCACGTGACAAAGCCAAGGTGGAGACCGCCGTTCAGATCGTTGAACGGCAGATCCTGGCCAAGCTGCGGCACCAGCGGTTTTTTTCCCTGGCGGAGCTGAACCGGGCTATTGGTCAACAGCTGCAAGTC